>Ga0214921_10000177_pt1 | contig 125401 bp, 100 predicted proteins | sample LL1505_MetaG_FD_177992 | JGI IMG/M metagenome (GOLD analysis project Ga0214921, IMG submission 177992) | Freshwater microbial communities from Lake Lanier, Atlanta, Georgia, United States - LL-1505 | ecosystem: Environmental > Aquatic > Freshwater > Lake | place: USA: Georgia | collected... | reverse complement strand
CGTATTCTGTAACCGTTACCGATGCCAACGGATGTAGCGCGATTTCTTCGATCAATGTATTGCAAAGTACTGGACTCACTGCGGTTGCTACTGAGTTACTTCCAATCTTATGCAGTGGAGGCTCTGCTACCATTGACGTTACGGCTTCAGGGGGTACGGGACCTTACACTGGAACAGGGATAACAACTTCAATTGCAGGACTTCAAACATTTACCGTTACAGATCTCAATGGTTGTACGGCTTCTGCTACCCTAAACGTAGTTGATCCAGGTGTAATTTTACTTAATGTTGTCGCAACAGATGTTACTTGTTTTGGGGCAAATGACGGAAGCGTTACTTCCAATGTAGTGTCTGGAGGGATTGCTCCTTATACTGTTTTGTGGAACAATGGTCTTTCCAACTTCAATGAATCAAACTTAGCATCTGGAACCTACAACTTAACCGTATCTGACGACAATGGTTGTTCTGTCATTGTACCTGTTACGATTAACGAACCTGCACCTATCGTACTTTCAACCACGCAACAAGACCTTCTTTGTAATGGAAATTCAAATGGATCCATTGACCTTACGGTTACTGGGGGTACCCCACTTTACACCTATTCATGGACTTCAGGTGATGTAACCGAAGACATTGTTGGATTAACCGCTGGAAATTATGGCGTAATCGTTACCGATGCAAATGGTTGTACTGCCTCTACTTCGGCTACCATAATACAACCGTTAATTTTGAATGCCTCATCAACCATCTCAGTTCCGATTGCGGTTAGCGGAGGTACAGGAACCATTTCTGTCAGTGCAACCGGAGGAACACCGGGCTATTCAGGTACCGGGAATTTCATTGTTACCGCTGGGACCTATACCTATACTGTAGTAGATACGAATGGATGTCTTAGCACAACCAACATTACAATTAACGAACCAGGCGTATTGGTTGCGGTGCAAAACATCATACAACCAATCCTATGCAATGGAGACTCCGCTACTGTAAACATAAGTGCTACAGGTGGAACACCACCTTATATTGGAATTGGTAGTTTCAATTTATCTGCAGGAACGTACACTTATACCGTAACTGACTTTAACAATGTCTCGGCTTCAACCACAATCACGCTGGTTGATCCAGCTGCATTGAATTTATCCCTCACAGGAAACAATGCGAGCTGCTTCGGCTCTACTAACGGTTCTGCATCAGCCAATGTCAACGGAGGAACCTTGCCTTACATCTATCAATGGTCAAATGGTATAAGCACCTCAAACAATTCAAACCTTGTAAGTAACAATTATATTCTAATCGTTACGGATGCCAATGGTTGTCAAATTACAGATTCGATCAACATCACCCAACCAACCGCCCTAAACAACAGCATCTCTTCTTCAAACATAAGTTGTAATGGATTCGCTGATGGTACTGCAAATGTTGTTGCGATTGGGGGTACAGCTCCTTACACTTACGCTTGGTCTAATGGAGGTTCAACGGCTGGTATTACAAGTTTAACGCCTGGGACTTACAATATCGTTGTAACGGACGCCAATGGATGTTTATCCAATAATTCTGTTGTTGTTACACAACCAAGTGTTTTGGTTGCATCTTCAATTATCACAAGTGCTGTCTTATGTAACGGCGGTAATGCAATCGTAAATGTTTCAGCGGTTGGTGGAACGGCACCATATACCGGAATTGGAAACAATACTGTGACTGCAGGATCATACAATTACACCGTAACGGATGCCAATGGTTGTAGCTCACTAACCTCCATTGTTGTCAATCAACCTTCCGTATTAGGCGCCTCGATTATTGGTTCCAACTTAACATGTAATGGTGCTTCAAATGGCACAGCACAAGTATCTCCTTCCGGAGGCATCGCTCCGTATACTTACCTTTGGTCAAACAATGCAACCAATCCTTCTATTAATGGCTTAAGTGCTGGTATTTATTCGGTTACCGTTACGGACGCCAATAATTGTCAATTCAATACCTCGATTACACTTACCCAACCTGCTGCTTTGGTTGCAAATTCAATCCTAACCTCCCCTGTTCTTTGCAATGGTGGTAATGCTGTCGTAACTGTTTCAGCCGTTGGTGGTTCTGCTCCTTATCTTGGCGTTGGAAACAATACTGTTATTGCAGGATCATACAATTACACCGTAACGGATGCAAATGGTTGTAGCTCACTAACCTCAATTGTTGTCAATCAACCATCTTTATTATCGACTTCGGTTTCTTCAACCAATGTAACCTGTAATGGTGCTGCAAATGGTACTGCAAATGTTGTTGCGATTGGGGGTACAGCTCCTTACACTTACGCTTGGTCTAATGGAGGTTCAACAGCTGGTATTACAAGTTTAACGCCTGGGACTTACAATATCGTTGTAACGGACGCCAATGGATGTTTATCCAATAATTCTGCTGTTGTTACACAACCAAGTGTTTTAGTTGCATCTTCAATTATCACAAGTGCTGTCCTATGTAACAGCGGTAATGCAATCGTTAATGTTTCTGCGGTTGGTGGAACGGCACCATACACCGGAATTGGAAACAATACTGTGACTGCAGGATCATACAATTACACCGTAACGGATGCCAATGGTTGTAGCTCACTAACCTCAATTGTTGTCAATCAACCTTCCGTATTAGGCGCCTCGATTATTGGTTCCAACTTAACATGTAATGGTGCTTCAAATGGCACAGCACAAGTATCTCCTTCCGGAGGCATCGCTCCGTATACTTACCTTTGGTCAAACAATGCAACCAATCCTTCTATTAATGGCTTAAGTGCTGGTATTTATTCGGTTACCGTTACGGACGCCAATAATTGTCAATTCAATACCTCGATTACACTTACCCAACCTGCTGCTTTGGTTGCAAATTCAATCCTAACCTCCCCTGTTCTTTGCAATGGTGGTAATGCTGTCGTAACTGTTTCAGCCGTTGGTGGTTCTGCTCCTTATCTTGGCGTTGGAAACAATACTGTTATTGCAGGATCATACAATTACACCGTAACGGATGCAAATGGTTGTAGCTCACTAACCTCAATTGTTGTCAATCAACCATCTTTATTATCGACTACGGTTTCTTCAACCAATGTAACTTGTAATGGCGCTGCAAATGGTACTGCAAATGTTGTTGCGATTGGGGGTACAGCTCCTTACACTTACGCTTGGTCTAATGGAGGTTCAACGGCTGGTATTACAAGTTTAACGCCTGGGACTTACAATATCGTTGTAACGGACGCCAATGGATGTGTGTCCAATAATTCTGTTGTTGTTACACAACCAAGTGTTTTGGTTGCATCTTCAATTATCACAAGTGCTGTCTTATGTAACGGCGGTAATGCAATCGTAAATGTTTCAGCGGTAGGCGGAACGGCACCTTATACTGGAACGGGAAACAATGCTGTGACTGCAGGATCATATAATTTCACCATTACGGATGCGAATGGTTGTATTGCGCAGACATCCATTGTTGTAACTCAACCAAGCACGTTGATTGCCAATGCGATTCTTAGCGCTCCAGTTCTTTGTAATGGCGGATTAGGTCAAGTCTCTGTATTTGCAAATGGAGGAACCCTTCCATATACTGGCACAGGCAATTTTAGTGTACTAGCCGGTACTTACAATTATACAGTAACCGATGCCAATGGGTGTGCAAATACAGCGAATATCATTGTAACGCAACCCATTATTTTAAGTGTAACACTGGGTGGTGTAAATCCTACTTGTAATGGTAATTCAAATGGAAGTGCAACGGCAACTCCAAATGGAGGAACTGCCCCTTATAGCTATTTATGGAGTAACAGTGCAACCGGTGCATCTGCCATAAATCTTGTGTCAGGAACTTATACAGTTACAGTAACCGATGCAAATGGTTGTACGGCAATTAATTCAATCACTTTAACGCAACCCTCCTTATTAACAGCCTCCAGTACAATTACTTCCGCAATCCTATGTAATGGTGGTAACGGCCAGGTACTTGTTTCAGGAGCAGGTGGGATTTTACCTTACTCTGGGACAGGTAATTTCACTGTTTTGACAGGAAATGCAACGTTCACAATTACGGATGGGAATGGGTGTATTGCATCTACTACCATCAATGTTCCTCAACCTACTGCAGTAGTCGCTTCTTCTTCCGTAGCCTCCCCAATTGCATGTTTTGGGGGAACTGGAAACATCATTGTCACAGCAGTTGGCGGAACGCCTGCTTATTCAGGAACAGGAAGTTTCAGTGTTGGCGTTGGTACCTATACGTATTCTGTAACAGATGCAAATGGATGTCCATCTTCGACTACCATAACCATAACCCAACCTACAGCGCTCACCCCTGCTGCAACCATTTCCTCACCCATTTTATGTAACGGTGGAAATGCAACGGTTAACATAAGTGCAACAGGTGGTACTCCAAATTACAATGGTACAGGTAACTTCATTACAACAGTAGGCGTTCATTCCTACACGGTGATTGATGCAAATGGTTGTGCAGCTACAGTTTCAATTAATGTACCTCAACCTACTTTGTTAACTTCAAGTATCCTCTCACAAAATGTCACTTGTAATGGTTTAAACAATGGCTCAGCTTCAGTTAGTGCAGCAGGAGGCGTTCCGAATTATACTTACTTATGGAGCAATGGTACAACCACTGCAACAGCAACCAACTTAGCTCCAGGATCTTACAGCGTAACTGTAACAGATGTAAATGGCTGTACGAGTATTTCAAATTGTACGATTTCACAGCCTACCAACTTAACCAGTTCGTCCATTCAAACTTCCAACATCCTATGTTTCGGTGGTACAGGGAATGTTTTTGTAACTGCCGCCGGAGGAACTGCGCCTTACAGTGGAATTGGAAATTTCAGTGTCAATGCAGGCCCGCATTTTTACACTGTTACAGATGCAAATGGATGTACATCGATCACTTCAATTCTAATTTCGCAACCCAGTCAGTTGTCGGCAATTGCAACCCAAACGAATCCCATCTTATGTTTTGGTGGACAAGCTACAGTTTCAATTACAGGTTCAGGAGGAACGCCTTCCTATGTTAGTACAGGAAATGTGAATTCATTTGCTGGAAACAATACGTACATCATCCAAGATGCAAACGGTTGTACCGCATCAACGACCCTCCTTATCACCCAACCCACAGCGATTACAGCCAACTTCAACAATGTAAACGTTACTTGTTTTGGTTTTAGCAATGGGACTTCAACCGCGACCGTTTCAGGCGGAACACCTGGGTACACTTATTTATGGAATACAGGGTCAATTCTTAATTCAATAACAGCACAACCAGCAGGAATCTACAATATACAAGTAACGGATGCGAACAATTGTATATCAAATTTCTCAACTACCATTACCCAACCTGCGCAAGTTGTATCTACTGCAAACATTATTTTACCGATAGCCTGTTTTGGTGGGCAAGCCATTGTTTTGGTAAACGGAGCGGGCGGTACGCCTCCTTACGCAGGAAATGGCACCTTTAATGTTTTTGCAGGAACCTACACCTACACTTTAACCGACCAAAATGGTTGTACCGGATCTACCACAATCAACGTCACTCAACCAGCACCTTTTATCGCAACTGCAACCATCACTTCTCCTGTTCCTTGTAACGGTGGACAAGCAACGGTGGTGCTTTCAGCATCAGGAGGTACGGCACCTTATACTGGAACGGGAACATTCAATGTTACAGCTGGCACCTACACCTATACCATTGTAGATGCAAATGGATGTATAGCTACAACGACCATTACCGTTTCACAGCCAGCCGTTCTCATCGCGAGCGCTACACTTTTGAGCCCTATTCTTTGCAACGGAGGAAACGCATTGGTTCAAGTATCGGCAACAGGAGGTACTGCCCCCTATGTTGGCACAGGTAATTTTACAGTAGTTGCAGGAAGTTACACTTACTTGGTTACGGATGCCAATGGCTGTACAAATTCAACTTCAATTTCTGTGACGCAACCCTCCCTATTGGTTAGCAACGTAGTGCCTACACAAATAACTTGTTTCGGGGCAAATAACGGAGCCGCAATCGTCTTTTACTCGGGCGGAACTGCACCTTATTCCGTACTTTGGAGCAATGGCCTTACCACAAATTCTGTCAACAATTTAGCTCCAGGCAATTACACAGTAAATGTGAGCGATGCCAATGGATGTCAAAACACACTTTCATTTACGATCACACAGCCTAATTTATTGGTTGCATCTGTAAATCAACTGTTACCTATTTTGTGCTTCAACGGTACCGCAACGGTTAATGTCAGTGCAATTGGAGGTACAGCACCGTACAATGGTGTTGGAACTTTCTTCCCTGTTGCTGGAAGTTATATTTACACAGTTACCGATGCCCAAGGTTGTGTTGATACCCAAAGCATTGTGATTACACAACCTACCCAATTGGTCGCAAATGCAACCATTACGAATCCCATTGCATGTTTTGGCGGTCAAGCGACAGTTAACATCACTGCTGCCGGAGGTGTGGCACCTTATATTGGAACGGGTAATTTTAATGTATCCTCAGGAAATCAAGCTTTTACAGTTACAGATGCGAACGGATGTTCCTTCACTGTTAATTTATTCATCAGCCAACCAACCCAATTGTTATCAACGATAGCGTCACAAAACATAAGCTGTAACGGCGCAGCAAATGGCACTGCTACGATTACACCCATTGGTGGTACACCGGGATATAATTATGTTTGGTCGAATGGAGACACCCTGGCAACAACCATTGGTTTAATACCTGGACTTTATTCAGTAACCGTTACAGATACCAATGGATGTCAAACCTCAAATCAAATTACCATTACCCAACCTGTAACTTTGGTTTCTGCTGCATCTATTTCTACCCCAGTCTTTTGTAATGGCGGAAATGCAGTAGTAGCAGTAAGTGCAACGGGAGGTACTGCCCCGTATGTTGGCACAGGTAATTTCAACACACCCGCAGGAACAACTACCTACATCGTAAGCGACGCTAATGGGTGCATAGACTCCGTCACCTTAACAATTACCCAACCTGCAGCATTAATTGCCTCTGTTGTTCAAACCTCAAATGTACTTTGTAATGGTGGTAACGCTACCGTGAATGTTAGTGCCATTGGTGGAACTCCGACGCTCGTTGGAACAGGTCCTTTTACAGTTGTAGCTGGATGGCAGAACTACACGGTAACTGACAATTATGGTTGTACAGATACCACTTCAATCTTCATAACCCAGCCGACTTTACTTACTGCGACCTCAAACCAAACTTCACAGGTCTTATGTAACGGAGGAACCGGTCTTGTAACGGTAACAGCCGCTGGAGGAACGCCAAATTATACAGGACAAGGAACATTTACGGTAATTGCAGGAACCTATGCCTACACTGTAACAGATGCAAATGGATGTACAGCAAATACAACGATAACCATTGCCCAGCCGAATCCATTGCAAGCAGTTGCTGCTGTTACCTCACCCATTGTATGTAATGCAGGAACCGGTGTGATTAACATCAGTGGAACGGGTGGAACAGCGCCATATACAGGGACAGGAAACTTCACCGTCTCAGCCGGAACCTACACCTACCCTATTACCGATGCAAATGGATGTGCTTCGAGTGTAACGATAACCATTTCACAACCCTCGGTACTTTCACTCAGTTTAACTCAAATAAATGTGAATTGTAACGGTTTTGCCACAGGCTCAATCACAGCGAATCCGGCTGGTGGACAAGGACCTTATACCTATTTATGGAGCAATGGTCAAACCACCCAAACGATTTCAAGTTTATTGGCAGGAACCTATACAGTAACCGTTACGGATTTCCTTGGCTGTACGGTTTCAGGAAATGCAACCATAACCCAACCTGTTGCACCGATTTTATTACAAGAAAGCCATGTAAATGTGCTTTGTTTTGGTAACAACACAGGATCGATTAACCTTACTGTATCTGGTGGAACTTCTCCATATACCTACGCTTGGAGCAACACGGCCCTCACCCAAGACATCAATACGTTGGTGGCAGGTACGTACTCGGTGATTGTTACAGATGCCAATGGATGTAACGCTTTACTGAGTGTTGCCATTACACAACCTTTAACACCGTTAACCATAGCTTATGCGGTAACCAATGTTTCTTGCTTTGGGTTGATAGACGGTGCGATTGACGTAACGCCTCAAGGAGGAACCGCACCTTACACTTATTTCTGGACTACGGGTCAAACCTCACAAGACATTAGTAACATCGCACCTGGACAGTATATCGTAGCCATTACAGACGTTAACAACTGTGTAAGTTCAACCGTAATCAATGTTACACAACCCGCTTCAGCATTGTCCGCAAGCATTACCCAACTTCCAATTACATGTTATGGATACAGCGATGGGCAATTAACTGCAACAGGCATTGGAGGAACTGCACCATATTCTTACGTTTGGACACCAACGGGACAGATTACCAGTGTAGCAACTTTACTTGGCCCTGGAAACTATACTGTGCTTGTAACGGATGCCAACGGTTGTACCATTACGACCAATGATGTATTGTCTTCACCACCGATTTTAATTGCCTCGTATACTGTTTCTGACAACGTTGTATGTTTGCCTTCGACGGTGACATTCACAAACGCAAGTGTGGGCAGTTTTGTAAGCAGTCAATGGACTTTATCCAATGGAACCACGAATACGGCAAATCAGTTTACAACGGCATTGAACAGCGTAGGATGTATCAACGCAACATTACAAATCACCACAGCGAATGGTTGTATTGCCGACACAACGATTAACAACATTGTTTGCGTAGTACCAGGGCCGACCGCAGCATTTGGAGCGTCCACATCAGAGATTGATTTTGTGACCGGACAACTAGACTTTGTAAACAATTCTCAGAATTACAGTGGGTCAGTTTGGGATTTTGGTGACGGAGGAACTTCTAACATTGACAATCCAACACATTATTACCCATCTTCTACCATTGGTGCTTACGATGTTGTATTGGTTGTTTATGACGCCAACGGATGTACAGATACAGCGTTTGCTACGTACCAAAGTACAGATGTGGTTCGTCTGACCGTTCCGAATGCATTCACACCAAACGGAGATGGATTAAACGATGATTTCCTACCTATCATTAGCAATTCTGACCAAGTAAAATACTACAGATTTGAGGTATACAACCGATGGGGACAATTGGTATTTGAATCGTCAAAAACCGGTGAAGGATGGGATGGTAAATACAAAGGGAAATTGGTACAATTCGGAACCTACACTTGGAAAGTAAGTTATGACGTGGTGGACCAAGATTCTATGAAAGCCAACGGGCATGTTACTTTACTCAGGTAATCTTTCCCTGTAAAGAAATCGTTTTTGAATGGATTCAAAGGGACGGTAGATGTAATAAACAAAACCGCCATGAACTTTGATGAGGTCGACATACTTGTTTTTTAGCATATATTTTTCTGAAACCTTACCATTCGTTAGGTTAATTTTACCCAAATAGGCAATGCCATCTTTTTCGTATAAAGCGTACAAAATGGATTTTTCAGCATCGCGCAAGACCGATTTTTTCCAGCCTGTTCTCTCCTTGTGATAGTGAAAATAAATGGGCACGGAACGAATTGAGTCTCCTTTGGTATTGAAAACGGACAAAAGATCCAATTGAAAATCAAATACAAAGAGAGAATCCTTTACTTTAAGCATGGGTGCATATGGGATTTTATAATAAATCGACTGGGTGAAGTAATTTGCACCTACCCAAATTTGTGCATCAATTCCGGTTTCGAGTTCCTTTTGTTTTGCCCATAATTGGGTCCGAACATCTACCCATTTAAACTCAGATCTATACAATTCCATCATTAATTTATCCTCAATGTGCATGAGCCTCCGGTATGTAGAGTCTGTTAAGTCTAATGCGAAATAGTCAAATGCAGGATAATCTTTATTGAAATTAGAAAAAAACAGCCTGTTGGTTGCTGAATCTACAATGGGAGCGATGTAGGTAAAATAGTATTCTTGAGGGATGTTTGTCAAAGAAAGTTGATTGTCTTTAACTTGGATTGAAAATACGTTTTCATTGCAAACCACATGTGACATGCCTCGAAAGTCTTTAACCATGTAGCGTGCCTCATCGGGAATGATCACAGTGGACTTGATGTTCACGCCATCGAATAGAAACAATGAATTTTGTTTTCCACTTCGTTTCGGATAGGCAAGCAGGACAAAATCACCATTGTCTAAAATCGAATAATCAGCGACATGGAATTCTGCAGAGTTAAAAACGGTATCTGGGACACCTGGGGCTGTGACGCGAACTTCTCCCGTTAGTTTTTCCTTTAATCTGCTTAAGTATACTTTGATTTTAAGGGTGTCCTTTTGCACGGAAGTAATGTTTATTTTCTTGTAAGCCGTTTCATACAAAGGATGGCTACAATCAATCCATATTTTACCCGACCGCATCTCATCCATGCGCAGAGATACAGGTCCTCCTAATCGTGAATTGAAAGAGAAAGTAGAATCTAGATCGCCAAAGGTTTTAAGGTAAATTACACAATTGGGAATGCTTTCCAGTGTACTTTTGTCCAAGGTTTCGATCGCAACGATGACTTGGGTTTTGCCCATAAAATGGAAAAGAAGAAAGAACACGAGCGTGAGAATGCTTCGCATTGACGAGCGATTAGGAAAATGGAGAGGTTCCACCAGATACAGTAAGGTTAAACGCTGTGGTTCCAGCCAAAAACATCTTCTTCGGCCCCTATTTTCACCTTATCTATGTAATATTTTATTTTGTTTGACAAAGAACGTGATTCAAAATCGGGCAACGTAAATACTTCATCTTTGTAACCTATCACTGCAATTTGTGCCAAAGTAGCGGCTGTTCCTGCACCAAAAGCATCTTCCAGCGTACCGTTGCGAAGCGCGGTGAGGATTTCCTCCACTGAAACTTTTCGTTCTTCAACAGGAATGCCCCAATGGTTGGCTATTTCAATGATAGATCGCTTGGTAATGCCTCTTAGAATGGTGTCATCGTCCTCCGTTGGTGTAATTAAGGTCCCATTGATTTGAAAAACGATGTTCATGGTCCCAGATTCTTCGATGAATTTATGCTCTTTGGCATCAGTCCAAACCAATTGATGAAATCCTAAATCCTGTGCTTTCTTAGCAGGAAAAAGACTTGCACCATAATTCCCTGCTACTTTTGCCCTTCCAACGCCACCCTGTACGGCCCTTGTATAATAATCCTCAATTTTCACCCTTACAGGCTCAGCATAATAATTCCCTACGGGAGAAAGGATAATGAGGAATTTATAAGACTCAGAAGGTTTAATTCCCACCCATTCATCGGTTGCGAACATAAAAGGACGAATGTAGAGTGCATGCCCTTGTTTATTTGGAACCCAATCTGCATCGATTTCAACCAATTTCCGGATGCTTTCAATGAATAAATCGACAGGAATCTCAGGCATACACATTCGAAGGGCAGATTGATTGAATCTTGCTGCGTTCATCTCAGGTCTGAAAATTGACAAACTTCCATCTTCCCTGCGGTATGCTTTTAATCCCTCAAAAATAGACTGTCCGTAATGTATAGCAGACATCGCAGGATGCATGTCGATGGATTGAAAAGGCGATATTTTTGGATTTTGCCACATTCCATTGTCGTATTCCATTACAAGCATATGGTCAGAGAAAAGCCTGCCAAAAGGAAGGTTATCCCAATCCACTTGGTCAATTTTTGAATGCTTGCATTTTTCTACTGATATGGCGAGTTCAGTGAAAGACATAGATTAATTTTGTCGCGAATATACATTGAATATACAAGGTTCACAACAAAAAGCCGTTAGGCAGGCGGAATAAATGTTACATTTAAGGTCTCTATTCAATGCAAGAAAAAAGTAAGGAAATTCTTTTAAAATACTGGGGTTACGATGATTTCCGTGCCTCCCAGTGGCCCATCATAGCAGATTCCTTAAATGGAAATGATGTTTTGGCAATGCTGCCAACGGGTGGTGGCAAATCCATTTGTTTTCAGGTCCCCGGATTGGCCTTGGGATCCTTAACCTTGGTTATTTCACCTTTGATTTCGTTAATGGAAGACCAGGTAAGAAATCTTAAGTCACGCGGCATCAGGGCTTGTGCCATTTCAAGTACCTTAACTTATCGAGAAATCGACATCCTTCTCAACAATGCAGTTTTCGGCGCTTATGATTTTTTATACCTCTCCCCTGAAAGGATTCAAACACCCATTTTCAAAGAACGCCTAAAGAAAATGCCCGTTAAACTTCTCGTCGTGGATGAAGCGCATTGCATTTCCGAATGGGGCCACGATTTCCGTCCCGCCTACAAGAACATTCACATTGTAAGAGAAACCCTTCCGGACTTACCCATTTTGGCATTAACGGCAACCGCCACATCAGAAGTAGTCGACGACATTGTTTTACAATTAAAGCTGAAAAACCCAAAAATTCACCGTGGGGATTTTCAACGTAAAAATTTAAGTTATGAGATCATACGATCAGGCAATAAATTAGGGAGCATCCTGGCGTATTGCAATGGAAAAGGGCACATGACAGGGATTGTGTATTGTAGGACAAGGAAAGCGGTGAAATCCTTAACAAAAGTTTTTATATCCAGCAAGTTAAACGCAGCACCCTACCACGGGGGCATGAGCCATCAGGAGCGAAGTCAAGCATTAACAGGATGGATGAACGGTACTTATTCCCTTATGATTGCTACCAATGCTTTCGGCATGGGAATCGACAAACCTAATGTACGTTTTGTACTACACTATGATTTCCCAGAAAACCTTGAGGCGTACACCCAAGAAGCAGGAAGGGCCGGTAGAGATGGTTTGGAGGCACGTACCATTGCATTCATAGAGGAAAATGATGCCACTGATTTACAAGTTGAATTCGAAAAGAAATTCCCACCTCAGGATTCGATCAAAAAAATCTACCATGCGTTGTTGGGATACCTAAGAATCGCTATAGGTTCAGGTCTTGACGAGAATTACCCAATTGACTTGCCTGCCTTTTCAAAAATGTACCAATTGGATCCTTTGGAAGTATATCATGCCATTAAGATTTTAGAAATGAATCAAACGCTTCAATTCATCGAAGCTACACACACCCCCGACAAGGTTCAGTTTTTGGTCTCGGGAATAACCTTGTATAATTTCCAAATTGCACAACCTAACATGCATAGCCTGATTCATTTTATGCAACGAAATTGTTTGGTAGAGGAAGGTCAGTTTTTTACAGTTGTACCCGCTTCCCTTGCGAGTAAATTGAAAATGACTGAATCTGCTGTGAACGAACAACTAAGGCATTTACTTCAAAATGGCATTATAGACTGGATCCCTAAATCCAACCTGCCTTCCATCACCTTTTTAACCGAACGACGTCCCGATGATTATTTCCAGTTGTCTTATGAGGTCTACCAAAAACGCAAAGATACGGGACAACGGAAACTCGATGCTGTCCTAAATTACTTGTCATCAAACGAATGTAGGTCACAGTTTCTTTTAAATTATTTTGGCCAAACCTCAGAACCATGTAACAAATGTGATCATTGCAAAAGGCAGAAACTTGACCTACAGAGCATCGAGACTTTTATTTTAGATGCGCTTATCTCTCCCTTAAATTTCTCCGAACTTCAAGAACGCATTCCGCTTCCCAAAGATGATTTGAAATGGGCCATACGGGAGATGCAACTCGAACAAAAAATCCAACTTATCGAAGGGAAGTATTACCGTTAATATCAACGTATGACGACACCCATTCTTTTAGGTCCAAGACTTGGGCCTGAACTATTAATGCCATTGACTTTGGCATGTACACTGCTTGGAGAATTCTCCCCTATCCCATGTTCTCGATTCCTATTGGTATGCTTTACCGTGATGATGATTTTATGTGGAATGATCACGCATTATTTTCTTCAGCATAGATTAACTCCTATTTTTGCTCTGGTGTCTATGTTTTGTATCGGAATGTTGGCAACGCAACAAGCTGACTACAAAGAAGATCCTTTAGCAACCTTCACCGTTCTCCGTTTAACCGACGTCCAAACCACAGCGAAAGGAATCCATGCAACCGGTCAAATCTACAAGCATACAAACAGTGGTTGGGTAGGTAGTGACCACAAGGCAAATTGCTATGTCTCCGGCCAAACCTTCCCATTGAAAAACGGAATCCTCATCGCAACAAGTTCCCTCCCTGTTCCGATAAAAAACAATGGAAACCCAGGTTCATTTGAAATTGAAACCTTCTATAAATCCAAAGGAATACGATTGAACTATTTCATTAGGGATTCCATTGTAATTCTTGGAAAACGGTCACATTTTCGCGATTTCATGAAAAGCCAACAGCAGTTTTTAGGGGAAAGAATGGGGAAATATGTCCATGGAAAGGAATTGGCTTTGGCAAAAGCCTTAATTCTAGGCGATGTGAGTGACATCGAAAGCAACACTCGCGATGATTTTTCAGCTACGGGAGCGATTCACGTTCTGGCCGTTTCGGGAATGCATATTTCGTTGTTTGCACAAATTTTATTGATGAGCTTTCAATTTTTCTCCAGATGGATTTCCAGAAAAAAGGCCATTTTATTGATACTGGTCATTTTGTGGTTCTATGCTTTGTTAACCGGCTTTTCTCCCAGTGTAATCCGATCCGTTTTTATGTTCACTCTTTTTCAAATCGGTACTTTTTGGGGATTGAAAGCAAACTCGAATGCGATTCTGTTTTTTTCAGCGTGGGTGTTATTGTTGATTTCTCCCTACTACATCTATGACATCGGATTTCAACTTTCGTATTTAGCGGTTTTCGGAATTCTCAATTACCATGGAAAAATCAAGTCCATCTGGCAACCCAAGAACATAGTCCTTGGCTATTTTTGGGAGGCTACTTCCGTTTCGATGGCTGCACAGTTGTTCACTGTACCGCTTACCTTATACCATTTCCACTATTTTCCAAATTATTTTTTGCTCGCAAACTTAGGAATCACCTTAATTTCAAGCCTCGCAATGTACATTGGTTTTGCTTATCTTTTCCTTCAAGAGATCCCTTTCATTCAAGAAATACTTGGGTTTTCATTCCAATGGACCCTAAAAACAATGACACAATTCATTCATTTTGTTGCCAATCTCGATGGATCCGTAGAAGCTGGTTTTGACCTTTCCATAGGGATGGTTTTCGCGATGGTACTTTCCGTACTTTGGTTTTTCCATGTACCGCTGCGTTCCATCACACTTAAAACCCTACCTATGCTAGCCGTCATCGTTGCAATTACCTATGGTCGATATAAACACCAAAACACAGAACATCTCATGCTCTTAAATTCAAAGCGCCCTGTTTTCATTTTAAACAACAAAGGAAATGGAACGGTTTTTTTCACTGCAAATCATGAAAATCGAAAGAACCTAGAACGTTTAAAGGGTGAGTATGAAAAAATATATCCCATTAAACATTGGCAACTCAGAGAAATAAAAGAAAGGCAGTCCTACCGAGCCCAACAATGCCCTCTAACCATAGAAAATCATCACAATGTTTACAAAGTAGAATTTCGGCAAAAAAAGTACATCCTTAGGCGAAAACCAAAGAATGCTTCTCATCTTCAATGGGAAATTATGGACGTAAAAAGCAAACGCACCACCGCGCTCAGAAAGGCAGCGGAACTTTAATTCGTTTTCTTGTTCTTTAGGATGTAATTCACCGCATTGGCAGCGTTCACGAAACCACCTGTTATGGAAAGATCTTTCATTTTCCCTTTTTTATTCGTTCCAGGAATTTTGATTTTCTTTTTCAGGGGCGTGGTTGTTTTCATTAAAATTTCTTTGACCTCAACTGCAGATAACTCTGGGAAATAACTGCGAATCAATGCCGCTACCCCAGCGGTTGCTGGACAGGCCATTGATGTACCTGAAGCGTCTTCATATTTACCATCAGGTACGGTAGAGTAAATATCTACCCCTGGCGCGAAGAAATCAACGGTGGAGGCACCATAATTTGAAAATTCAGCTATTCTTTTTTTAGGAGATGTTGAAGCACCGGAAGCACCCACCTCAATCCAATTGGGATAAATGGTTCCCGTATTTGAAATTCTTGTGGGGTAGGAATCTTCCAAGTCTTTGTTTTTTCCATCATTTCCTGCTGCATGGACAAGCAAAACATCGTGATCTAAAGCATACGCAATGGCATCATCTACATATGATTTGTGCAGGGTGTAGTATTTTCCAAAAGACATATTTATAACTTTCGCACCATTGTCAACCGCATAGCGGATGGCATTGGCTACGTCTTTGTCGCGCTCATCCCCGTTCGGAACCGCCCTTAAAACCATGATTTGAGCCTTTTCCGCAATTCCATCGATTCCAACGCCATTTCCTCTTTTGGCCGCAATGATTCCCGATACGTGCGTACCGTGCATGGCATCAGGTCCTTCATAGCGATTGCAACCGTAGTAACGGTTCGATAAATTATTGGGGTCATCCCCTACTACGACCGTACGAATGCTGTCCGCATCTAGGGACGCCATTTTAATTTGGGACGCCGTGGATTCAAGCGCATGGTGAATTTCTTTATCCAGTTGTTCTGGTGGAAGTTGAATGAAAAACAGTTTGATTCTGGATTGAATTTTTTTCTCTTTTTCATCTTTAGGTACGTAGGCATTATTGGTCTCTTTGGAGAAGATGCCATTGGAAGCCATTTTTACGTTGTCAACATATCCTGCAATCATTGAGAGGTTTTGGTACGATTGCTCATTCATTCCCAACTCTTTGTCATATTTAGCTTTCATCGCTTGGTATTTTTCAAAACGTGCTTTTTCCAAGGGATCAACCTCATCAATTTTCTTGTTTCCAAAATGCTTTTTCTCGAGAAAAACCATTCTTTTCAACTCTGAAGCTTCATCGTTTATATCAGAAGTTGCACCCCCTAAAAATGACCAACCGTGCACATCGTCAACATATCCATTGTGGTCATCGTCAAGTCCATTGTTCGGAACCTCGTCTGCATTCACCCATATCACATCTTTCAAATCTGGATGATCAATTTCTACCCCGCTGTCTATTACAGCAACGATTACAGGAATGGATTTCTTTCCAGTCAACAATTCATACGCTTCATTGGCAGCTGTGCCATATACTTTGGATTGATTCGGACTGTTCAAATACCAATTGGCAGATTCTTTGGCCTGAGAGAAAAAATTGGACGCAAACAAAGTGAGCGCAAGAAGGATAAAAAAGATTTTCATATTAAAATATTAGATGGCGAAATTAAAAAAAATAGGCTATAAAAAAATTCAATAGGTATATAAATGAGTTTCTAAGTTTAGATGCTCCAAAAATTCTATTTTTGCCTAAAACAAATTCACCCATGATTAAAGAAACAAACTGTCTTATTATCGGATCCGGTCCAGCAGGATATACTGCTGCAATTTACGCTGCCCGCGCAGACATGAAGCCATTGATGTATGAAGGACTGCAGCCTGGTGGACAACTTACAACAACGAATGAAGTTGAAAATTTCCCCGGTTATCCCGAAGGCATTTCAGGGCCAGAAATGATGATTCAACTTAAAGATCAAGCCCTTCGATTTGAAACAGACATTAAACCCGGTTTTATTACCAAGGTTGATTTTTCGGGTTCTGTACACAAATGTTGGACAGAGGACGGAACGGAAATTCATGCAAAAACGGTCATCATTGCTACAGGGGCATCTGCAAAATATTTAGGATTGGAAAGCGAACAAAAATACCTACAGTTGGGCGGAGGGGTTTCTGCTTGTGCCGTTTGTGATGGATTTTTCTATCGCGGACAAGAAACCGTAATTGTTGGTGCTGGAGATTCTGCTTGTGAAGAAGCACATTACCTTGCCAAACTTTGTACGAAAGTTACCATGCTGGTTCGTAAAAATGAATTTAGGGCTTCAAAAATCATGGTAGACCGCGTTCAAAAAACACCGAACATCGAGATATTATACAATACGGAAACAGAGGAAGTTCTTGGCGACGGTCAATTGGTTACCGGTGTACGTGTTGTGAACAACGTTACTAAGGAAGTTCGAGAAATTAGCTGTACTGGATTTTTCGTTGCCATTGGACATCATCCAAATACAGACATTTTTAAAGAATTCATTGATTTAGATGAAACGGGATATATCAAATATGCACAACCTGGAAGTTCAAAAACAAATGTAACAGGTGTATTTGTATCCGGAGATGCGGCTGATAAAACCTATCGTCAAGCGATTACAGCGGCAGGCACAGGGTGTATGGCAGCGTTGGATGCGGAAAGATACCTTGCCAGCTTACATTGATTGCAAAAAAACAGAAAGTCTTGACAAATAGGGCAATTCAAATACGAGAATAAAAAAAATAATTATTTCCAGTTTTCCTTGTTTGAATTCCAAAGTAAAACCTAAATTTGTCAGCAAAAATCTGTTTATCACAGCTAAATAATTAAGTTCATGGAAACCACTTCTAATGTGACTTCTAATTTAAATTACCTTCCCTTGCTCATCCAAATGGGCGTAGCAGCTGGGTTCGTAATTTTTACCCTTATCGCCACACATCTTCTTACGCCATCTGTAAGAACCAAAAAGAAAGATGAAAACTTTGAATGTGGAATCCCAGCTGAGGGAAATGCCCGTTTTCCTGTTTCCATTCGGTATTTCATGACCGCCATTCTTTTTGTGCTTTTTGACGTCGAAGTAATCTTTTTCTATCCTTACGCAGTGAATTTTCATGCATTGAAACTGGAAGGACTTTTGGCAGTGGTCATGTTTGTTGCGTTCTTCTTGATTGGATTTTTATATGTTCGTAAAAAAGGTGCATTGGAATGGGAAAAATAGAAAACCTTGAAGTCATCAATGGCGAAGGTCATCAGCTGACAACGTTGGAAAATGCTGTGGCATTGGCACGCAAAAATTCCGTTTGGCCCTTACCGTTCGCTACCTCTTGCTGTGGCATTGAATTCATGGCGACGATGGGCTCTACCTATGATTTATCTCGTTTTGGAATGGAGCGTTTGAGTTTTACGCCAAGACAATGTGACCTGCTGATTGTAGCGGGTACCATCTCAAAAAAATTAGCTCCCATTCTTAAACAAGTTTACGAACAAATGGCAGAACCTAAATGGGTTTTGTCCGTTGGTGCTTGTGCTTCCTCAGGAGGGATTTTTGACACCTACAGTGTACTCCAAGGAATTGACCGCATCATTCCCGTAGATGTTTATGTACCCGGTTGTCCCCCCCGCCCAGAGCAAATTATAGATGGTGTAATGAACATTCATCGACTCGTGAGACACGAACCCATGCGCAGAAGATACAGTACTGAGTATGTGCATTTATTGGAAGATTATCAAATTGAAGTAACCAATCCACATGTCAAAAAATAATCAGTTACGAGCGGATTTACAGCAGAAGTTTGAAGGAAGAATACTTCAAATTGAAGAATTGTACGATTGTTTGGTGGTGGAAATTTCTCCTATTGATTTATTAGCCACGGCCGATGCCTTGAAAAACGATGCTTCACTTTCCTTTAATTTTCTTACACTTTTAGGTGCTGTTCACTATCCTGAATCGAAAGAAAGAGAGCTTTGTTTGGTATATCACCTGCATAGCTGGAAAAACCAAAATAGGCTTAGGATCAAATGCTACCTTTCGATTGACAAACCTCAAATCCAAAGTTTAACCTCGGTCTTTGAAACAGCAAATTGGATGGAACGCGAAACATTTGACTTCTATGGGGTTGAATTCCAAGGACATCCTAACTTAAGAAGGATATTAAACATGGATTCAATGGATTATCACCCTATGTTAAAACAATTCCACTTGGAAGATGAAACAAGGGAGGATAAGGACGATCGCTTTTTTGGACGATAAAAAACTTTGCATGATGAACGTAGGAAATGATATTTTGCTCTCAAATGGACAAGTCTTGTCGAGAGAGACAATAGATGGTGACATTGCCACGATTAATTTTGGCCCTACTCACCCTGCTACACATGGTATTTTTCAAAACATTCTGAAAGTAGATGGAGAGAAAATCCTGAGCTCTGAACAAACGGTTGGGTATATTCACCGTGCTTTTGAAAAACTTGCCGAAAGACGTCCCTACAATCAAATCGCAACACTTACGGATCGCTTAAATTATTGCTCCTCTCCAATCAACAATTTGGGCTGGCAGATGACCGTTGAAAAATTGATTCAAGCCGAAATTCCAAAACGCGTTGATTACATGCGTGTGATCATGATGGAACTTGCAAGAATCGCAGATCACTTGATTTGTAATTCCGTCATCGGCGTGGACACAGGTGCATTAACAAGTTTTTTCTATCCGTTTACTGAAAGAGAAAAAATTTACGAATTGTATGAAGAAGTTTGTGGAGCGCGACTGACGACCAACATGGGAAGAATTGGTGGATTTGATAAGGATTTCACACCTGTTTTTCACCAAAAATTAAAAGCTTTCTTGAAATCGTTTCCAAAAGCGTTTGAAGAATTCAATTCGATGTTGGAACGCAATCGCATTTTTATGGACCGTACACAAGGTGCCGGTTCAATTTCATCGGAACGAGCACTCGCCTATGGTTTCACTGGCCCCAATCTTCGTGCAACAGGCGTTGATTATGACATACGAGCCATGCATCCCTATGCTTCTTACGAAGATTTTGATTTCATCATACCTGTTGGGGTTCAAGGAGATACTTACGATCGTTGGATGGTTCGTCAAGAAGAAGTGAGACAAAGCTTTCGCATCATTGAGCAAGCCTATGCAAATATCCCAGAAGGCCCTGTACATGCTGACATCCCTGAATTTTTCTTGCCAGACAAAAAAGATGTCTACAACAATATGGAGGCATTGATTTACCACTTCAAAATCGTAATGGGTGAAACAAACGTTCCTGCCGGAGAAGTCTATCACAGTGTTGAAGGTGGTAACGGAGAACTTGGTTTTTACCTCATCAGCGATGGTGGACGTGCGCCATACAGGTTGCAATTTAGAAGACCTTGTTTTATTTATTATCAAGCTTATCCTGAAATGATTACGGGCTCAAACATCAGCGACGCTGTCATTACACTGAGTAGCCTTAACGTGATTGCAGGAGAATTAGACGCATAAAAGATATGAGCCAACACACACAACCCGTATTCGATCCTAGTGAAGTCATTTCGTTCAACGATGCGATGATGGAAAAAATTACAGCCGTAATCAAGAAATTCCCCGAAGGAAAGGAAAAAAGTGCTTTGATTCGAATGCTACACATCGCACAAGCTGAATTTGGATGGGTCAGTGTTCCCGCAATGAACAAAATTGCAGAAATTCTATCCATTCAACCTGTTGAAGTTTACGAAGTAGCGTCCTTTTATACCATGTTCCACCTACAACCCGTTGGAAAACATGTCTTTGAAGTGTGCCGTACCGGTCCTTGTGCACTCGTTGGCAGCGACGAATTGATTTCGTACATTCAGGACAAACTCAACATACAAGTGGGTGAAACCACTGAAGATGGTTTGTTTACCTTAAAAACAGCAGAATGCCTTGGTGGATGCGGGTATGGTCCCCTACTGCAATGCAGAAACCAATACCACGAACATCTGACCCCAGAGAAGGTAGATGCGCTGATAGAACAGTATAAATCAGGACAAATTCAATAACGCCATTCCAGATGAAAAACAGAAGATTGTTGTTAGAACACATAGACGTCCCCGGAATTCAAGGCATAGAGGTCTATCAAAAACAAGGTGGTTACGATACCCTTACCAAGGCCCTCAAAAACTTTTCTCCGGATGGAATTGTTGAAGAAGTTAAAAAATCTGGACTTCGCGGTAGAGGTGGCGCCGGTTTCCCAACAGGATTAAAATGGTCATTCTTAGCAAAACCTGAAGGGGTTCCTAGATACCTTGTTTGCAACGCAGATGAATCAGAACCAGGTACGTTTAAAGACCGTTACCTGATGGAAAAAATTCCGCACATCCTGATTGAGGGAATGATTTTATCCTCGTATGCACTTGGTGCAAATACTTCGTACATCTACATTCGTGGAGAATTCATGTACATCCTAGACATTCTTGAAAAAGCCATTGCAGAAGCACATGCCAAAGGATTTTTAGGAAAAAACATTCAGGGAAGTGGCTTTGACCACGAAATCATTGTTACGCCCGGTGGAGGAGCCTACATCTGCGGAGAAGAAACAGCATTGTTAGAATCCCTAGAAGGAAAAAGAGGGAATCCGCGCATCAAACCACCTTTCCCCGCTGTAAAAGGATTGTGGGGTTGTCCAACCGTTGTCAACAACGTTGAATCCATTGCCGCTGTCGTACCCATTGTACGCGAAGGAGGAGATGCCTATGCCAACATTGGAATTGGAAAAAGTACAGGAACCAAATTAATTTCTGCATGTGGAAACCTAGCACGTCCTGGCGTTTATGAAATTGAATTAGGCGTTTCTGTGGAGGAATTCATGTATGGTGACGATTATTGCCAAGGCATAGCCAATGGTAAAAAGCTTAAAGCATGTGTGCCTGGTGGCTCTTCTGTTCCTATTTTACCTCATTTTCTGGTAACAAAAACTGCGAATGGTGAAGACAGATTGATGTCTTATGAAAGTTTGGCTGACGGAGGATTTGCTTCCGGATCCATGTTGGGTTCAGGAGGTTTTATTGTATTTGACGAAGACCAATGCATCGTGAGAAACACTTGGAATTTTACAAGATTTTACGCCCATGAATCCTGTGGTCAATGTTCGCCGTGCCGTGAAGGTACCGGATGGATGGAAAAAATTCTATACAGACTCGAACACGGTCAAGGTAATTTAAGAGACATCGATCTTTTGGAAGAAATGAATAAGAAAATTGAAGGAAACACCATTTGCCCACTTGGGGATGCAGCAGCTTGGCCTGTAGCAGCAGCGATTAGGCATTTTAGGGAGGAATTTGAGTGGCATGTAAATCACGCCGCGGATGCACAAAAACGCAATTATGGTCTAATTCAGCAACCCGTAGTTGCTTAACACTTGTTTATGAAAGTTACCATTGACGATATAGAAATTGACGTAGAACCGGGTACCACCATCCTGAATGCTGCCCGAAAAATCGGAGGCGATGTTGTACCCCCAGCCATGTGCTATTACAGTAAACTTCCGGGTACTGGAGGTAAATGCAGAACGTGTTTGGTAGAAGTTGCCGCAGGTTCAACGGCCGACCCTCGTCCTATGCCTAAATTGGTTGCCTCTTGCTCCACCACCGTAATGGATGGAATGATTGTCAAAAACAAAACAAGCCAGCGTGTGCATGACAACCGTGGTGGTGTAGTTGAATTCTTGTTGGCAAACCACCCCCTTGATTGTCCCATTTGCGACCAAGCAGGTGAATGTCATTTGCAAGACTTAGGGTATGAACATGGTTCAGAAAAAACCCGCTACGAAGAAGTTAGAAGAACGTTTGACCCCATTGACATAGGAAATAAAATCAAGTTGCACATGAACCGATGCATTCTATGCTATCGCTGTGTTTTTGTTGCAAATCAATTGACCGAAAAAAGGGTTCATGGTGTGATGAATCGTGGAGAACACGCTGAAATTTCTACCTACATCGAAAATGCCATTGACAATGATTTTTCTGGTAACATGATCGACGTATGTCCAGTAGGTGCTTTAACCGACAGAACGTTTAGGTTTAAAAGCAGGGTTTGGTTTTTAAAACCTATGGAAGCAGAATGTAGCTGTGACAAGTGTTGTGGCAAAGCTGTACTTTGGGTTTTTGGAAATGAAGTGGCTCGAATTACCGCCAGAAAAGACACATACGGAGAGGTTGAGGACATCGATGGGAAAACAGGTTGGTTGTGCAATGATTGCAGATTCGATAAGAAAGACTTGACAAAATGGACGGTAACAGGTCCTCGGGTAATCAACCGTCACTCTGTGATTTCCCAAGGAAAATATGCTACGAGTATCGATAAACCAATAAAACGAATTGGATAATGGAAACTTTTTATTGGATTGACAAACTTGTTATTGTACTGATTCTTTTTCTCCTCTCGTTGGGAATTGCGGCCTACCAAACCTATTTCGAAAGAAAACTTGCGGCTTGGATCCAAGACCGCGTAGGTCCAGACAGAGCCGGACCTTTTGGCATCCTCCAACCGATTGCAGATGGTGTAAAAATGTTCATGAAAGAAGACTTTACCCCCGTAAATGCAGACAAATGGCTTTTCATTTTGGGACCTGGCATTGCCATGTTTACCTCGTTGATTACAAGTGCCATTGTACCTTGGGGAACTGATTTACATTTGTTTGGAAGGACCATTGTGTTACAAGTTGCGGAAATTAACATCGGGATTCTTTTTGCCTTCGGAATCATTTCCATCGGTGTCTATGGAATTATGATTGGTGGTTGGGCTTCCAATAACAAATATTCCCTTTTTGGAGCGATTCGGGCCTCCTCGCAGATGATTTCCTATGAACTTGCCATGGGGATTTCAGCCATCACCATTGTAATGATCAGCGGAAGTTTAAATTTGAAGGAAATCGTTGAAAGTCAACACGGGATGAATTGGAACATTTTTTACCAACCTGTGGCCTTTATCGTTTTCTTTATTTGTGCATTGGCAGAAACCAACCGCGCACCCTTTGACCTTCCGGAGTGTGAAAACGAATTGATTGGAGGTTATCATACTGAATACAGCTCCATGAAACTTGGACTTTTCCTATTTTCCGAATACGTTGCTATGTTTGTTTCCTCTGCCATCATGGCCATTCTTTTCTTTGGAGGATACAACTTCCCCGGCATGGATTACTTCGAAGGAAACACGCTATCTATCTTAAGTATCTTGGCATTCTTTACAAAAATTTTCATCTTCATCTTCGTCTTCATGTGGATCCGTTGGACCATACCAAGATTTCGTTTTGACCAATTGATGCATTTGGGTTGGAAGGTATTGATTCCCATTGCCTTGGTGAATATGTTGATCACCGGATTTGTTGTCGCATTTTATGAACATTGGTTTTAATTAGCAGAGTATGGAAAGTTTAACCCAACGTAAAAAAGTAGTTTCTGATAAACCAATGACTTTGGTGGAAAAGCTATATTTTCCAGCCATTGTCAAAGGAATGATGATTACTTTTCGCCACATGATCAGCCGGAGAAAAACCATCAAATACCCCGAGGAAACCAGAACCTTTGCACCTATTTACCGTGGGATGCATGTGTTAAAAAGAGATTCAGAAGGTCGTGAAAATTGTACAGCTTGCGGTCTTTGTGCCGTTGCGTGTCCTGCAGAGGCCATTACGATGACTTCAGCCGAGAGAAATCCAAACGAAGCGCACCTTTACCGTGAAGAAAAATATGCGACAATGTATGAAATCAATATGTTGCGATGTATTTTCTGCGGACTGTGCGAAGAAGCATGTCCAAAAGAAGCCATTTTTTTAACCGATGAAATTGTACCCACCCAATTTGAAAGGAACGAATTTATTTACGGTAAAGATAAATTGGTAGAACCCATTGACCATAGGGTTGACATCACCAAAAGACAGTTCACTGGAAAAAGAAGTTCAATATGATCGCAACCATACTTACCCAAATTTTAGGCGCCTTGGCAGTAGCATCCGCTCTGATGGTCGTGCTGAGTAAACATCCCATTCGAAGCGTTCTCTACCTGGTGGTTACGTTCTTCTTTATTTCGGGACTCTACATTATGATGAATGCCCAGTTTCTTGCCATTGTGAACATCATTGTTTATGCTGGTGCCATCATGGTTCTCTTTCTCTTTGTTTTGATGTTATTGAACCTTAACAAGGAATCCGAACCCAAAACCCCTTTCAAGGTCTACATCGCTTCGATTGTTTCAGGAGGGATTTTGTTTTTGGTAATCATTACGGGACTTAAGGATGTCGTTTTGGTAACTGAATCCGGAGACCATGCAGCGATTGGTAACATAGGATTGGTTGAAAACCTTGGCAATGTACTTTTTACAAAATACATTGTGCCTTTTGAAATCTCTTCTATCCTTTTTATTTCCGCAATGGTAGGTGCCATACTTTTGGCAAAACGCGATAAACAAATCATTGATTGATATGCAAACAACGACAGCAACCATGGATATTGATTTTTATGTAATCCTTTCTGCACTTATCTTTTCGATTGGTGCCTTTGGGGTTATGATACGTAGAAATATGATTGTCCTTCTTATGTGCATTGAACTCATGTTAAATGCAGTTAACCTATTGATGGTATCTTATTCAACGTATTATAGCAATGCCGATGCACAAATTTTTGTGTTCTTTATCATTGTTGTCGCCGCTGCAGAAGCTGCAATTGGACTTTCCATTCTCATTTTGGCATATCGTCACCTTCGGTCAATTGATGTGGGTGTATTTAATCAACTTAAAGGGTAACCCAATGAATAGTACCACACTTCTTATTATTTTATTGCTTCTCCCCTTGTCCGGAGCTATCATCAATGGAATTTTCGGCAAACGCCTTCCAAAAATTGTCGTGGGTGGACTTGCAACCGCTGTAATGCTCGGTGCTTTTTCATTGGTGTGCGTGCTTTTCTCTCAAACAGTGAGCGCACAAAAAATTAACTTGTTCTCCATCATTCGCATGGAAGACTTTTCCATAAACGCAAGCTTTTTGATCGATTCCCTTTCCATTTGGATGTCGTTAATCATTACTGGAATCGGGACTTTAATTCACCTTTTTTCAATGGGATATATGAAGGAGGACGAAGGGTACTATAAATTTTTCACCTACTTGAATCTCTTCATTTTTGCAATGCTTTTATTGGTTTTGGGATCTAATTATTTTATTCTTTTCTTCGGTTGGGAAGGCGTTGGAGTTTGTTCTTATTTACTCATTGGATTCCATTACAGCGATGTACAAAAAGGAATGTCGAATGGTTTGGCTGCTCGAAAAGCCTTTGTTATGAATAGAATCGGGGACGTAGGTTTGATTTTCGCCTCCTTTATGTTGCTAAATACCTTCCATACCTTAGATTTCCAAGTAATTACAGAGGCCATTGCAAAAGGAGACCTTTCTGCGATCAGCCTAAACAGTCCCATGGTCATTGGAATTACCTTGTGTTTATTCCTTGCAGCCACGGGTAAAAGTGCACAGATACCCTTATTTACTTGGTTGCCTGATGCCATGGCGGGTCCTACGCCTGTCTCCGCTTTGATTCATGCCGCAACCATGGTAACCGCAGGAATCTATATGGTCGCACGTTCAAACTTTCTTTTCGAATTGGCTCCTTTTTCGAAAGACATCATTCTTTACATCGGAATTGCAACCTCTGTCGTTGCGGCGTTTATCGCCATGCGACAAAATGACATCAAAAAGGTCCTCGCCTACTCAACGGTCTCTCAATTAGGATTGATGGTAGTTTCCCTTGGACTTGGAGCGTATACTGTAGCCATTTTCCACGTAACAACGCACGCATTCTTTAAAGCACTTTTGTTTCTTGGTTCAGGAAGTGTGATTCATGGAATGCATGAGGAGCAAGACATTCGCAAAATGGGGGGGCTTTGGAAAGTGATGCCCATCACCCATGCTACCTTTTTAATTGGAACCCTTGCCATCGCTGGATTTCCCCTTTTGGCTGGTTTTTACTCAAAAGATGAAATCATTGGCCATTTGTTCATGGAAAACCAGGCATTGTATGTTGTAATTATGATTTCCGTTATGTTAACAGCAATTTATATGTTCCGCTTGTATTTCTTGACCTTTCACGGGAAATTTAGGGGGACAAAACACCAATGGGACCATGTACATGAAAGTCCATTGTCCATGACCTTACCTCTGATGATTCTTGCCGTTCTTAGCATCTTTGGTGGAATGCTGAATTTACCTGGTTTGATTTTCCACAAAGGAAGCCATTGGCTGAGTACGTATTTGAATTACAATACCTATGGACTCAATTGGATAGAATCCCACGAAATGTCAACGGGTACAACCTACATGTTAATGGGTGTGGCCTCCTTGGTTTGTTTAGTCGTCTTGGTTTGGGCATTTCTTACCTATGTAAAGAAAGGAAATACCGCACATATGGATGACCAGTTGTCGACTTGGGAAAAGCTCTCCAACAAAAAACTTTTTTGGGACGAAGCCTATGATTTGGTTTTTGTAAAGCCAAGTGAGAAAATGGGAATATTTTTAAATGCCATCGTGGAGACAAAAGGAATCAGCGCGGGGATTTTTGGCCTTGCCAGCTTAACCGATAAATCGGGAAATGCGATTAGAAAATTGCAAAACGGAATCGTATCCTCTTACCTCTTTTGGATGGTGGTTGGTTTAATAATGATCATTGTGTTTTACCTAATAAATAGCTTGTCTTGGAACTGATACTATTGCCTCTCATTTTTGGGATTATTTCCTTTTTCATTCCACGGAGTTGGGTGAAAACTACGAATGTTCTCTTCGCGTTTGCTTCACTTGTTGCAATCAGCATCAAATGTGTCTTTTTCAATCCGGATTTCATGGAAATCATCTACGATCCAATTGCCCATTCCCGAATTGGGATGACCTTTGAATTTGGATACGATGGCATTGGTTTGATCATGTTGATGTTGTCAAACCTAGTTGTTTTCCTTGTCGCGCTGAGCAATTTCAACCGTACTGAGGGAAGCTCTCCACTGTTTAATGGTTTGCTTTTCTTGATGCAATTTGGACTGAATGGATTGTTTATCTCGCAAGACGCCATCTTATTCTATGTTTTTTGGGAATTTACTTTGATCCCCATCTTCTTTATTTTGTATTGGTTTGGTGCAAAAGACAACCAAAGAAACCTACTAAAGTTTTTCCTTTATACCCTACTCGGTTCTTTGGGAATGCTACTTTCCATACTATACATGGCCTCATTTTCAAATTCTTTCGGATATGAGGACCTCCTTTATTCTGCCATACCTGCCAAGGCCGCTTGCTGGATCATGACAGGGTTTCTTATTGCTTTCGCCGTAAAAATCCCACTGTTCCCTTTCCATACATGGCAACCCCCAACCTACGCAACTGCTCCGATGGCAGGAACCATGATGCTATCTGCCATCATGTTAAAAATGGCGCTTTTTGGGATGATGAAATGGATGATTCCATTGTCTTTTGACGGACTTGAAAATTGGAAACTGATCATTGTAATCCTTGGGATTGTTGGAATCGTTTATGGGGCTTTCATCGCAATGCGAGAAAAAGACATCAAAAAGGTATTTGCTTTCGCTTCCATCAGTCACTTAGGACTCATAGCGGCGGGCATCATGATTTTCACCATGCAATCTTTGCAGGGCGCCATGGTACAAATGGTGAACCACAGCTTAATTGCCATTGGCTTGTTCTTATGTGCTGACATTTTGGAAAAACGCTTCGGAACAAGGGACCTAACCGCAATGGGCGGCGTAGCGAAAATTGCCCCAATGTTTGGTTTCTGGTATGCTGTAATCACATTTATAGCATTGTCGGTTCCAATGACCGCTGGGTTTATTGGTGAATTCTTCCTTATCAAATCCATTTTCGATTACCAATGGATTTTAGGTGTTTTGGCTTCACTTACCTTGGTTCTAGGTGCCGTTTACATGATCCGTACCTACCAAATGAGCAGCATTGGTGCTTTAAAAATCAACACCTTTCAAGATTTACAATGGAATGAAATAACCGTATTTGTGATCATTGCCATACTGGCCGTTGCCATTGGCTTGTATCCTTCCTTAGTGCTAGATTTTGTTAAACCCAGTATCCAAAACATGCTTAATGCTGTGAAAGATTCAAATACACTTATTAGATAATGGATGCGCTGATTGTTATTTTCCTTTCGGGATTGATTTCCTTGTTTCTTGGTTTGCTCAAAAAACCAAGCCTTGCGCTTGTAATGAATTTGGTGGGACTTACCGCCGCTTTTGTGTTAATGTATAACTACAATGGCTACGTTTCTCCGTTACAGAATTATGCAAATGCGTTGGCTTTCAACGGACCCCAGTTGTATTTCAGCCTTATGGCCATTGTTTTTACAATGCTTACCCTTTTGGTGGGCTACGTTTCACAATCCAAAGATGTAAACCATTATGCAGACTTGACCTCCTTGCTAATGTTTTCCCTAACAGGTGCGATTTGTTTGATTGGATTTAAGGATTTTTTCATGTTTTTCTTAGGGTTGGAAATTCTTTCCATTCCTGTGTATGTTTTGGTTGGAAGTAGAAAAGACCAAAGCATTTCCTCTGAAGCGGCGCTTAAGTATTTCTTCACCGGATCATTTGCCACCGCCATCTTGCTGTTTGGAATTGGTTTGGTGTTTGGTGCGACCGGAAGCTTTCAAATACAAGAAATTGGTTTTGCCGTTGTTTCTGGTTTGTACACCCCTTCCCTAATGCTTATTGGTATCTTTATGATCATTGCCTCTTTGTTATTTAAAGTGGGGGCCGTTCCTTTCCATTTCTGGAATCCCGATGTATACCAAGGAAGTCCAAAACCTGTAATGGCATACATGTCAACTGTTGTCAAAATTGCCGGGTTCATCGCATTTTTCAAACTGATACGCGGTACGTTTGGAACCATCAGCGACCAATGGATGTATTTCATGTATTTCGTAATCATAGCTTCTTTGTTCATAGGTTATCTATCAGGTTTGCGACAAAGTTCATTCAAACGTTTATTGGCTTACTCTGGAATCAGCAACACAGGACTGGCCCTACTGGCCGTTGTGAGTGGTACCGATTTTTCAGAACGAAACCTATTTTTATTCCTACTTAGCTATGGTGCTGCCACCTTTATCTTAATCGCAATTTCTATTGCTTTAGAGGATGAAGAGGATAAAATTCAAAGTTTTGAAGGCATTGGCTATAAAAATCCAATCCTGGGTGTTTTTCTACTGATATCCTTGCTCTCATTAAGTGGCATCCCTCCTTTCTCCGGCTTTTTCGGTAAATTTTTACTTATACAAGACATCATTGAAAACCATCCTATCTTGGGAATTGCGGCCGTTGTAAGTTCTGTCATCGGTGCTTTCATTTACATCAGGTTGTTGTTAAGCATATTTAAACAAGACGCTAACGCTAAGAAAATTAAATTAAAGCCCATGCAATCCATCGTGCTATCGGCTTCTGCCATAGCCATTCTTTGTGGATGGTTGCTGATTCTGTAATTGTAATCTCCAAAGCCTTTACGGTCAATCCACACGGATAAATCCTAATTTACGTCTTCTACGTTAAGGTTAGTTCACTTATTGTTTACAATATTTTAACTATATTTGACCGCACAATTAATTTTACTTCAATGAAATTAAAAAATACACACGTTTTTTCTTTAAGTCTTTCGCTAATCTTCACATTGTTAAGCGCTATCGTGCTTGCAATTCCACAAGCAAATAATAACAGTGGTTCAGGCAACGAAGACCAAACCATTGTGCTCAATTCCATTCATTTAAACGATGTCTCCAACGGCGGCACCTTGGTCATTTCATCCATTGACTTGAACCTTATAGCTAATGGAAATCAATCTACTTTTACCAGTGCAAATGGCCAATGGTTTGTTGATTACTTAAGCGGGAATGTCACCTTTGTACCCAATGTAAACTTTAATGGCGTTGAAAGCATTCAGTACACCATTCAAAACAGTTTGGCAGAAATTTCAAATGCAGCGCAACTCAGCGTTACGCTAGCTGCCGTTAACGATGCCCCAATTACCTTTAACAATTTTCTTTCCATTACTGAGGACAGTGGTTTACATAGCGGAAACATGTTGGTAAATGGAGACTTTGACGTAGACAACACCTTGGTCTCTTGTAATACCACCCCATTTTTAAATCCAGCACATGGAACGCTTAGTGTTCTTGCGAATGGCTCCTTTAACTATACTCCTACCGCTAACTATTTTGGAACAGATATGGCGATTGTTTTGGTGTGTGACCAAGGACTTCCCTTGCCTTCTGCATGCAGTCACGACACCTTATTCATCAGCGTTACCCCTGTGAACGATGCCCCTGTTGCTGTAAACGATTTTGTTACCGTTCTTGAAAATTCAATTACCACCATTCAAGAAACTTCCAATGACACCGACATAGACAATGCTTTAGACCTTACCACAGTTGAAATTCTATATGGTCCCTTTCACGGTACGGCGACCCTACTTAATGGAAACATCGTCTACACCCCAACCATAGGTTTTTTTGGCAGCGATTCCATTTTCTATCAAGTTTGCGATTCTGCAGCACCCCTTACAAGCATTTGTGACCAAGCCTTTGTATACATAACGGTTTCTCCATGCTCCACGGATCCTTCTGCCGATTGTGACGGAGATGGCGTTACCAATGCGACGGAAATTGCAAACAATACCGATCCCAACGACCCTTGTGATTATTTGGCACTAAGTCAAACCTTAGGATACGGTGCCGTTTGGGTAAATGCAGATTGTGACGGTGATGGGTATACCAATGGAATTGAACTTGGATACAACACGATGACCAACAACAATTGTGACTATCCTTTCATGGCGCAGAATGCCGTTCCTACAAATGGATGGTTGTCACAAGACTGTGATGGGGATGGCGTTACGAATGGTGATGAAATTCAATCCACCACTGATGGAACCAATGACTGTAGTTTGTATGCAATCAGCATTACCCTTACACCTTCCAATGCATGGTTGGCAGGAGATTGCGACGGAGATGGCGTAAACAATGGATCCGAATTAACGGACAATACAAATCCCACAAATCCTTGTGATTTAGATCCTTTGAGCATTACCCTCCCCCAAGATACACTTTGGATGTTCCTAGATTGTGATGGGGATGGGGTTGAAAATGGCGATGAACTTCAAGACAGTACTTATTATTTAAGTGGGTGCGACTATGTAGCGAGTAGTGTTACGCTGCCACAATCCTCCGTCTGGATGGGCTATGATTGCGATGGAGATGGGGTAACCAACCAAATCGAAGTAACCGACAATACAGACCCACAAAATGGTTGCGAATTTATTCTTGCCCATGTTAATGTCACGCCAAGTGCCCTATGGAATGGTTGGGATTGCGATGAGGACGGGGTCACCAATGCGAACGAAGTAAGTGATTCGACCAATTTAAACAATCCATGTAGCTTTATTGCCTCCTCCATTACCTTAACACCTGGCGCTGAATATACCAACGCAGATTGTGACAGTGATGGACTTTCAAACGGCGCTGAGCTTACGCTTACCACAGACCCTTTCAATCCCGATACGGATGGAGACGGCATCAACGATGGTCAAGAGGTAAATCAAAACAGTGATGCATTAGACCCATGTGATCCATTCGCATCGCTTGCATCGTGTTTTGTAGCACTGATTATTCCTGAAGGAATTTCGCCGAATGGCGATGGTAAAAACGATGTGTTTGAAATCGTGGGTGCAGATTATTATCCAAACAACAAGTTAACCATTTTCAACCGATTCGGTACGGAAGTATACGCCTATGGTCCAGGATACACCAACCAATGGAACGGGACTTCTACAGCATCCATGACCATCGGTAGCGATGGATTGCCAACCGGTAGCTATTTCTACATCTTCGATAAATTTGGAGACGGAGTCGAGTTTGAAAAGGGGTATGTTTACATCAAACGATAACCTCCAAAAAACAATAAAATAAGAGCATGAAAAAAATACTTTTTATCAGTACTTTGTTTATTTGCGGGCTTTCTTTCGGTCAACAAGATCCGCATTTTACACAATATTTTGACAATACTTTACATGTGAATCCTGCCTACGCTGGTAGTTCGGGAATGTTAAGTGCCACCGCTATCCACAGGGAACAATGGGTAGGTTTTACAGGTGCGCCTCGATCAACCACATTTAGCTTGCATACGCCCCTTAACTACCGTTCCGTGGGCTTAGGTTTAACGGCAGTCAACGATATGATTGGACCCATCCGTCAAAACATGGTGTATGTAGATTTTTCGTATTCATTAAAATTAGGAGACAAATCTAAACTTGCCTTTGGACTTAAAGGAGGAGTGAACCTACTTAGTGTTTCAACACTGCAAAATATACAAGCTGGAGACGATGTATTAAATCCAGTACAAAACCAGGTAAATCCAAATTTTGGTTTTGGTGTCTATTACCACAACCCACATTTTTTCGCTGGAATCAGCTCGCCGAGAATCCTTGAAAACAGTCCATCAGCTACAAATTCTTATACTGAGCAAAGACATTTATTTGCCATTGTAGGCGGTGTTTTTCCAATCACCAACACTTGGAAACTTCGACCAAGCATACAAGCAAAAGGTACAACAGGAGCACCGCTAAGCTTAGACCTTTCCGTTGCTGGAATCTATTCTGATAAACTTTGGTTAGGGGCGATGTATCGCATGAATGCCGCAATGGGTGTATTTGTACAATATCAAATTTCCCGACAATTTCGTTTGGGATTGGCTTCGGAATTCGGAACAACGGCCCTTAGAAATTACAACAATGGTACTTTTGAAGTAATGATGTCTTACGATTTCAATTTCAAAAAATCGGATGTTAAATCTCCTCGTTATTTTTAAGAAATCAAGTTATGATAAAATTTAATACTTTCATTTTCACCGTTTTCTTAGGCGTTCTAGCCTTTGCACAAACCAATTCTCCTTACTTTTCTACCGGCGCGGTTACATTCAATTCTACCTCTGCGGAAATCGGATTGTATAAAAATACAGGAAACAATGCCCTCGTATTGGTATCTGGAAGAGAATGGGGAATCGTGAAACGCGTTGACGCAAAAGAAGCTCACTTTTTCAACTATTTCGAAGTGAATGCTACAGACTATAAAGTTGGAGGATTCCAACGTACCTCAAACAGCAAATTCAATGAAGGCCCAATGTGTTTCACACCCGATGGAAAAAGGGTTTATTTCACCAGAAATGCTAAGAAAAAGAATAAATCCACGCAAAAATATGAGTTAAACCTATGCAGTGCTTCAGTAGATGCCAAAGGAAAATGGTCGAAGGTTTCGGAAACCAATGTAAATAACCCAAATTATTCAGTTGGACATCCAGCCGTCTCTAACGATGGTAAATATTTGGTCTTTGCCTCTGAGATGCCTGGAGGAAAAGGAGGTACAGATCTTTATATTTCTGAAATCAATGGGGATGGTTCCCTTGGAACTCCCTCAAACCTTGGAGAAAAAGTAAACACAAGTGGACAAGAATTATTTCCTTGGTTCAGTCCTGAAGGGCAGCTGTTCTTTTCTTCAAATGGCTTGAAAGGATTTGGAGGATTTGACCTTTGGGTTACGGAAATAAAAAATGGAAAAGACGTATACGCGCCCATGAACCTTGATGCTCCTATCAACTCGAATGTTGACGACATCGCCATCGTTTACCATGCTGAGAACAAAGGATACTTTGCTTCAAACCGTGAAAAAAACAATGATGACGTATATTCTTTCACACAACTTCGTCCCATCGTATTCAAAGTGGTAATGAATGGTACCGTTACAGATTTGAACACGAAAGATACCCTTCGCGGCGCACTAATGGATGTGAAAAATGACAAAGGTGAAATTGTGGCTACGCTGACAACCGATCAAAAAGGTGCGTATACTGTGAATTTAGAACCGGACCAAAAATATACGGTGGAGGTTAAGAAAGACAACCACAAGAACGAACAATTCAGCCTTAATACAGATTTCAACACGCCTAAAGTGAAACAAAATGTTGCATTGGAAAATCGACCAAATGTAAACTACAAAGGAATTGTAACTGATTTTAAAACCAAACAAATTCTTACGGGCGTTAAGGTTACGATCAAAGACAATGAAACGGGCCAAGTGGTATTAACGGCCTTAACAGATGCAACGGGTAGTTTTACCAAAGCTTTCGAAAACCTAAAATTCGGAAAAGCCCAAAAACTTGAAATCAAACTGGAGAAAACTGAATATGCAACAAAGATTTTTGACTTCACATACACGCCAATGGGATCAGGAAATGTGAACATGAATGACATCACTGACTTAACCATTGGAAAAGTAGAAGTAGGTGTAGACCTTTCCAAACTCATGGAAATAGGTGACATCTATTTTGATTACGGGAAATTTGAAATCCGTACCGATGCAGCCTTGCAATTAGACCGAATCGTTACCATTATGAACGAGTATCCTAACATGGTAATCGAATTGGGTTCCCATACCGATTGTAGGGGTACAAAAGCAGCGAACAAAACCCTTTCAGATAACCGTGCAAAAGCTTCCGCTGATTACATCAAAAGCAGAATAACCAATCCCATACGTATTTCAGGAATTGGGTATGGTGAAAGTAAACTCAAGGTAAATTGCCCTTGTGAAGGCACGGTGGTTTCCACATGTCCTGAAGAAGAACATGCCAAAAACCGTCGCTCTGAGTTCATCGTGAAAAAGGTAAAATAAGTACATTTTCTGCGCTTAGGATTTCTTTTATTAGCTAACTTACCCCTATGAAAATCAACTTCAGCCTACTTCTGATTTTAGTGCTGTTTGGAGGGTTGGGATGCAGCAAGGAAGTTCAAATCGACATCCCCTCATTTGAGCAACAACTTGTCGTTGATGGCCGCATCGAAACGAATGGTTTTCCTTTGGTGATTTTATCCATGTCTCAAAATCTATACGAACCTACCACTTTAGGCACCTACATTACTTCGAATGTCCAGGATGCCATTGTGTATGTTTCCAATGGAACAGACAGCGTACAACTTCAATTGTTTGATCCTGCATCCCTTCCCATAGAAAGCAAGGCTACCCTTGCCGAAATGTTGGGAATAGAGTTAGATGAGTTGGTTTTCTTTCCCATTAAGGTCTATTCAACCACGCAATCGAATATGAAAGGAATTTCAGGAAAAAGCTACACACTAAGCATCTCACACCAATCCAATACCTATACCTCCACGACTACGCTGATGAACCCGGTTGCACTTTCTTCAATCCAATGGATTCCGGATGTGGACAATGCGAATTTTGGGATTTGCCGAACCATTTTAAACGATCCTGCCGCGCAAAAAAATGCCTATCGGTGGGAAACGAAACGCGTTTCTTCCTTCAATGGTCAACCCAATGACAACCGCTACCGACACAATCCGGGGGCTTTTTTCAGCGACCAATTTTTCAACGGACTTTCCATAACATTTGATACGAAATACCCCGAGAAGGACACTACCTACCCTTCTGGGTATAGAAAGCATTACAAATTAGGAGACAGTGTATCTATCAAATTTTCAAGCATAGAAACAGCCGTATTTGATTACTTCGACAAACGGTTGACCCAAATGCAAAATGCAAGCAGCCCATTTTCAACCCCTATTAACATTCCCTCCAACGTAAAACCCAACGCTTTGGGCGTATGGGCCGGCTTCTCCACTTGGTATGATACGCTTTATTGCATTCCTTGAATTTTTAGCATCTTTGTACCATGTCATTTGCAGCCAAAGAAACTGAAGAACGAATTCGAACCATATGTTTGGGAATCCGGGAAGTATATGAATCCTATCGCAAAAATAACCGATGGGTAAATTACCAAGATGCATGGGGTCTCGTCATTTTCTTGGCAGCGATTTCAGCCATTGTAACCAGTTTTGTTTTTTGGTGGAACGGAATGCTACCCGCTTGGATTACCATCCTAAGCATTGCCTTTTTTACTTCGTTCCTGCATGAGTTGGAACATGACCTGATCCACGAATTGTATTTCAAAAAAACGCCTTTGATTTACCACGCCATGCTCTTTGGTGTTTGGATTTTTCGACCGCTCACCTTAAACCCTTGGATACGAAAATACTGGCATCATTTCCATCACCAGCATTCGGGAAGCTTGGTTGACATAGAAGAACGCGGGGTAACCAATGGAGAAAAATGGGGATTGCTTCGTTTGATCATTCTACCCGATCTACTGCTTGGATTTTTGTTTCGTTTTCCGCGTTTGAGGAAAGAAATTTCAAAGGAATTCAAAGAAGGACGAATGCAACCCTCTGCAATGAAAATGCTAAAGAAAACCATCTTGTTAGGCATGATGCCCTTTGGCATCCCTCTTCATTTGGTTTGGTATGTTTTCGTTCTACTTAAGGTGATGCAATTCTTAGGAATAAATCCTTACCCAAACCTACAAGAGATATTCTTTCAGGTATCCACCCCGTTAATGGTTGGTTTAATTGCACCGAATTTAATACGACAGTTTTGTTTGCATTTTATCACCTCAAACATGCATTATTTTGGGGACATTGAGCATGGAAATGTTTTAGAACAAACCCAAGTACTTAATGCGTGGTGGACTTTGCCTTTTCATCTCTTTTGTTTCAATTTTGGCAGCACCCATGCCATTCATCATTTTGTCGTTAACGAACCGTTTTACTTGAGACAGTTAACAGCGAAACGTGCTTTGGACATTCTAAAAAACAACGGGATAAGGTTTAACGATTACGGAAGCTTTAGACGCGCGAACCGCTATCATTCCTGAACAGAAAACATAAATTCATTGCTGCTCCGTCGAATGTAATCGTTGTATTTAATGGATTTTAAACCCTTGGGTATTCTTTGGATGGGAGATTTAAATAGGGTACAATACATACAACAAGCGGTAGCAAAAGAACCTAATTTGCTGGGATGTGCCTTGTCAGGCTGATGCAATGCGATTTTTGGATTCTTTGATTTTAAGTTCATCCAAAACAATCCCACTGGAGCAATGGAAGCGTCAAACATCTTGGCGATTTCGATGTATTCCTTGGCAACTAAATTCGTCATTTTTGCATAAGAATTCGCGTTGCGATTTGGTTTGTAGCCATTTTTGTAGGCCCATGTCATGTAAAAAACGATGTGTGCATTGGGATTTCGCTTCCGAATGGCCTTTATCATTTTCTTTAGAGCGGGAATGGTTTTGGTTCGCATGTATGTTTCGCCCTTTAACATGTCTCTGCTCGATCCTTGTAAAACCACGATGTCCCATGGCTTCCACTGAATTGCCTGAAACAACGCTGGCCGACCGATGTGTTGGTAAAATGAGGTCTTCCCGCGCACATTCCATTGAACGTCCACCTGTCTGCCATTCGATTTTGCCAATTCGGCTACCATTTTTGGCATGTGGTTTCTGTACGTATATGAATTACCTATGAATAAAATATGCTTGGCATCCTTGGCGAATATCGGAAAAGAAAACAGTATCATGCAAAACAGCATCATTGATGATTGACGCATTTTGAAAGTAAAATCAATGGAATTTATCATGCTAAATATGCTCAATGGGTGTAAAAAAAAACCTTGGATTTTATGCCAATGTTAACATACTATTTAATTCCTAAAATAAGTATAAATCTAATTAATATTCCTTAAATTTAACTCGGTTTTTTCAAAACCAAAACTAAATTCTAACACTACGATTATGCAATTTTTTACTCGCTTTTTTATTTTTTGCTTCACCCTAGGAATTTCAACCCTGCTTTTTGCACAAGCTCCGGAAGGAATTAACTATCAAGCAGTCATCAGAAAAACAGACGGTACCTTGGTTACCAACTCCACCATGGGGATTCGAGTTCAAATTAAACAAACCTCTGCAACTGGAACGTTGGTATATTCTGAACGACAAACCGCTACAAGTACACAATTTGGATTGGTGAATTTTGTAATCGGTTCTGGAACGGTACTTTCGGGTACATTTTCTTCCATTAACTGGGCTTCAGGAAATTATTGGGTATGCCTGGCCGTAGATTTCTCAAACGGGACAAACTATGTCGATTATGGTTCTCAACGGTTAATGAGTACACCTTATGCGCTTTATGCGAAAACAGCAGGTGTACAACTCAACCAATGGCGATACGGTGCGGTTGCGCCTGCAGCGGCATTGGGAAACATGGGTGATTTCTACCTTGATACGGCAACGGGAAATGTGTATTACAAATCTGCGGCCACCACTTGGATTTTGACGGGTAACATTAAAGGAGCAACAGGTGCAGCAGGCCCGACGGGTGCGGCAGGTGCTACAGGCCCAGCAGGAGCTACAGGTCCAGCAGGAGCAGCGGGTGCAGCAGGACCACAAGGTCCAACTGGCGTTGCGGGTCCGGCAGGTACTTCCATCATGAGTGGCATCATCGCCCCAACTGCCTTAATTGGTTACAATGGTGATTTCTACATCAATACAGCTACAAACATGTTGTACGGACCAAAAGCAAACAACACTTGGCCAAATGGGGTTTCCTTAATTGGTGCTACAGGCCCAGCAGGATCTATTGGAGCAACAGGTCCGGCAGGTCCAACAGGAGCGACAGGCGCACAAGGTCCCATCGGTTTGACAGGACCGGCAGGAGCTACAGGCCCAGCGGGTCCTATAGGAGCGACAGGCGCACAAGGTCCCATCGGTTTGACAGGACCGGCAGGAGCGACAGGCCCAGCGGGTCCTACAGGAGCGACAGGCGCACAAGGCCCCATCGGTTTGACAGGTCCGGCAGGAGCAACAGGCCCAGCAGGTCCAACAGGAGCGACAGGCGCACAAGGTCCCATCGGTTTGACAGGACCGGCAGGAGCAACAGGCCCAGCGGGACCTACAGGAGCGACAGGCGCACAAGGTCCCATCGGTTTGACAGGACCGGCAGGAGCAACAGGCCCTGCAGGTTCTACAGGAGCTACAGGTGCACAAGGTCCCATCGGTTTAACAGGCCCGGCAGGAGCTACAGGTCCAGCGGGTCCAACAGGAGCGACAGGAGCACAAGGACCAAGTTGGAGCATCTCATCAAACAATTTCTCTACAGACGGAACCTTTTCAACGGTAACCACAGCCCCTCAAACCGTAAACTCCAGTGTAAAGGCATTGTTAGTAGGTGGAAACACTTCAATCTCAAACCTTACGGCCGGAACCTTAAGTAATTACAGTTTTGACATCTATGCAAACAACTCGCTTCGAGCGAGGTTCGCGAATACCGGAGAAATTTTCTTTGGAGCCGCGTCAGCACAAGCCAACTTTACGGGAGATTTGGTAGGAGGTGTTTCTTCGGCAGCGCTTCCTTGGACCCTAAACGGGTATTCTTCCAATGATGGTTCTGGGGTTTATGGGTATATTTTCGCAGGAAATAATACAGGATTTGCTGCAATTCAAGGAGAGCATGCAGGATCAAATGTCAACAGTTCCGGAGTTCGGGGTACCAGCTCCAACACAGGTGCCTGTGGTGTCATAGGAAGCTTACCGTCTGCAGGTGCAGGATGGGGAGGATTGTTCTTAAATGACCTTGGATATACAGGAAGCTTTTTAAGCGCTTCTGACCAAAAAATTAAGAAGAACATTGAAACCATTCGCCAACCAATGGACATCATTCGCGGCTTACGCGGTGTTACCTATGAGCATAAACTCGAAGAATTTGCAGGCTTAGGGCTTAAAACAGGAACGACCTACGGTTTCATAGCGCAAGAAGTAGAGCTGGTGATGCCAGAAATCGTGAAAACGAAGAACATTCCTTACCATTCAACCCGTTTGAATCCATCTGAAAAAGAATTTGAGACCTTGAAAACCGTTGGATATACTGAAGTAATTCCTGTACTTGTTGAAGCCCTTAAGGCGCAAGACAAGGAAATTCAAGAATTAAAGAAGCGCATCGAAATGTTGGAAAAGAAGGATTAGTCCATTTACCCGCACGGCTACTTTCATCAATATTAAAATATTATTAAACCTAATGTCAATGGGTTTAATTCCAATCATTTGGCTTTAAATTTACCTCTGAATTCCTAAAATTCCTACCATGAAATTATTGAATCTTGTATTCACCTTATTGGTTCTTTCTTTAAGCAGTCAACTTTTAGCCCAAGCACCTGAAGGAATTAACTACCAAGCCGTTATCAGAAAGACCGATGGTACCCTGGTTGTAAACACACCGATTGCCGTTCGTGTACAATTGCGACAAACGTCTGCCACTGGAACCATGGTTTATCAAGAGCGTCAAGCCGTTATAACGAATACAAATGGGCTTATCAATTTCGTGATTGGACAAGGAACCATACTCTCTGGTACTTTTTCATCTATTAACTGGTCAACCGGAAATTATTGGGTTTGTTTAGCCGTTGATTTTGCAAATGGAACCAACTATGTTGATTACGGATCTCAACGGTTAATGAGTACTCCATACGCTTTATATGCAAAAACAGCAGGTGTGCAACTCAATCAATGGCGGTACGGAGCCGTTGCCCCAGCTGCAGCACTTGGAAATGTTGGAGATTATTACCTTGATACCGCCACTGGAAATGTGTATTACAAATCTGCAGCAACCGTTTGGAATTTAACTGGAAACATCAAAGGACCACAAGGCGTTGCGGGTCCAACAGGATTAACAGGTCCAACCGGCCCACAAGGTGTTGCAGGACCTGTAGGAGTGCAAGGACCTCAAGGCATACAAGGACTTACCGGAACATCCATGTTAAACGGAATCGTTGCACCAACGGCAATTATTGGTAACGACGGTGACTTTTTTATCAACACCTCTTCAAATATGTTATACGGTCCAAAAGCAAATGGTGTTTGGCCTGCAGGTGTTTCAATCATTGGTGCTACAGGTCCAATCGGTCTTACAGGACCACAAGGCGTTGCAGGACCAACAGGTGTACAAGGTCCACAAGGACTCACAGGAACTTCTATGCTAAACGGAATTGTTGCACCAACCGCAATCATTGGAAACAATGGTGATTTCTTCATCAATACCGCTTCAAACATGTTATACGGTCCAAAAGCAAATGGTGTTTGGCCCGCAGGTGTTTCGATCATTGGTGCTACAGGTTCAATTGGTCTTACAGGTCCTCAAGGTTCTATTGGATTAACAGGACCGCAAGGACCACAAGGACTCACAGGTACTTCTATGCTAAACGGAATTACGGCCCCAACCGCAATCATTGGTAACGATGGTGACTTTTTCATCAATACCGCTACCAATACACTGTACGGTCCAAAAGCAAATGGTACATGGCCAAATGGATTTTCCTTGGTTGGCCCACAAGGAGCAACTGGACCGCAAGGGTTGATTGGATTGACAGGTGCAACGGGACCTCAAGGTTTGATTGGATTGACAGGTGCAACGGGACCGCAAGGATCAACAGGTCTTACGGGAGCTACGGGTGCTACCGGTCCTCAAGGATCTATTGGATTAACAGGACCGCAAGGGCCTCAAGGAATTCAGGGAATTCAGGGACTTACAGGTACATCCATGTTAAATGGCGTTACCGCACCTTTGGCAAACATTGGTAACAACGGAGACTTTTTCATCAATACAGCAACAAATATGATGTATGGTCCAAAGGCAAACGGAGCATGGCCTGCAGGTGTTTCCATTATTGGTGCACAAGGTGCAACGGGCCCACAAGGATCTACAGGCCCTCAAGGCCCTCAAGGAATTCAGGGGATTCAGGGTCTAACAGGTACATCCATGTTGAATGGCGTTACCGCACCCTTGGCAAACATTGGTAACAACGGAGACTTTTTCATCAATACAGCAACGAATACGTTGTATGGTCCAAAGGCAAACGGAGTATGGCCTGCAGGTGTTTCCATTATTGGTGCACAAGGCGCAACGGGACCACAAGGGGCCACTGGGGCTCAAGGGGTTCAAGGATTAACAGGTGCGACCGGACCACAAGGCGCAACCGGACCACAAGGATTAACCGGACCACAAGGTCCTACTGGTGCACAAGGTCCCCAAGGAAACAATGGGTCGAATGGTGCAACAGGCTCGCAAGGTCCAGCAGGTCCTGCTGGAGCAACCGGACCACAAGGACCACAAGGACCTGCAGGTTTTGCTGGCTCAGGAAGTACGAACTATGTTCCTAAATTTATTGCATCCACAACACTTAGCAATTCCTTAATTCAAGATGATGGGACTTCATGTGGAATCAATGCTTCCCCGCAAGCAATTGCACAATTGTATGTTTTCAGAAACCAACTTACCGCTGTTGGTGACGGTCAACATTCGATGTATGCATACCGAAACCGAGACAGCCAAAATGATGGAACGGCATACTCTTATTCTGCCTCTAATTCCGCAACTGCTGGGTTCAATTATTGGGGTGATTTGTATACTTTTGGTGCAGCAGGTTATGGTTGGAATGATTTTACACGCACCGGTGGTACCCTCGGTGCCGTTTGGTCTGGAACCTATTGGGGGTCATTAGGATATAAAAACAGTGGAAGCAATACATACGGTGTTTACGGATCAGCTGGGTACGCCAGTGGCGCCGGCATTTTAACACAGAATCAACTCAATGGCATAGGAGGAGGATTTTTTGGTGGTGTCGCAGGTTCAATCTCTAAAGGTGAAATTATCGGACAACTAAACAAAGGTGAATTGTTTGCCACCTACAATTCAGGAAACACTTACACTTATGGAAATAACATTGAATTGGTTGGAAATGCAAACCAAGAAAAGAAAGCCGTTTATGCTGTTACCGCTACAGAATCTAAAATTTATAACAACGGAAAGTCTACCTTGGTAAATGGATCTGCATTCATAGCCTTTACAGAAGATTTCAAATCGCTTTTGGGTGAAATCCCTACGGTTACCGTTACGCCAAATGGAAATTGCAACGGGCTTTATGTTTCCGAGGTCACCAAAGAAGGATTTACCGTAAAAGAACTGAACAATGGACATTCTAATGTGGTGATTTCATGGATTACCGTTGGAAACCGCGTTATTCAAAAGAATGAAGTTGCAAATAAAATCGTAGGCGCTTCAGATTTCGAAAGAAACATAGACCAGGTTCTATTCAACGATAACATCAAGGAAAGAAATGCCATGGGAATGTGGTGGGATGGCAATGCCATTCGCTTTGGAAAGATGCCTGCAAATCTAATTGACGTAAAACCTACGGCGATAAAAAAATAAGTAGTTTAGCATAGCTAACGGATACATTTTGCGAACTCTTTTTTTTGTCGTTGCATTGCTTTGCGTCTTCTCGTGTTTTCATGGGATTGCACAAAACGATTCTGTACTTCATTGCTTTTTAAAATCACAGGTATCTTTTTTATCCAGTGACGAAATGCAAGGCAGGGCAACCGGCGGAGCCCAAGAACACCAAACGAACCAATTTTTAATCAAAACCTTCAAAGCGAACCAAGCAAAAGGAAAGGTTAAAAAATTTACCTATATTATCAAATTGGACTCGATTAAAATTCAATCGGAAATGGTTGGATTCTTCGTCAACAACCAAAAGGAGCAGACATTACTGATTGGCGCGCACGTCGACCACATTGGATTTGGCGGGCCCCTGTCTAAATCTCCAGGAAATCACGCTGTACACAACGGCGCAGACGACAATGCCTCTGGTGTAGCCCTTATGATGGCTTTAGCACATTTTATGGACTTGAAGAAACTGCCTTTTAACCTTGCATTTGTAGGGTATACCGGTCACGAAATCGGGACCTTCGGTGCCCAACATCTTTCCTCCCATTGGCCTAAAAAATGGAAACAATTAATGGGCGTAGTTAACTTCGACATGGTGGGTAGAATGGATGAACAGGAGCCAAAAATCTTCCTTTCCACGAACAGGAACGAATGGTTTAACCTACAAAGCAACGTCTTTTCCATTTCCACCGAAGACACAACCCGTGTAAACCTATTGGACACCCGTCATTTTTTAGCGTTTCCATGTGTAAACATCAGCACTGGTATTCACAACGACTACCACCGCATCAGCGACGATGAAACCTATATCAATTACGATGGAATGGTAACCTTGTACAGGTCAATCGCAGCCACCCTTGAAAAATTACAGTGATCTTTTTTTCAACGCATTTATAAGGAAGAATTAGGTCAAAATTTGAAATATTTGCGCTGAAACAAATCCAATAAGTTCAACGGAGAGCGAAAAAAAAGCCGTAAATTCGTATCCGATAAATTGCAATATTTTAACGCAATCCAACCTACGATGACATTACGTATTTTCATTATTTCACTGATCTTTCTTTTCAATTCCGCGCATGCGCAAAACAATACTTTCTACCGGAAATACAACCTTTCGGGTATGCAGGGTGCGTTGCAATTAGAGGTAACCAATGACGGTGGTTTTATTGCAACAGGTCAGCATGAAGGAAATGGTTCGTTTGGAGACTGTGACATTTATGTGTACAAACTTGATGTTTGTGGAAACATTGAATGGTTTAAACTGTATGGTACCTTTGACCAAGAGGGAGGCAAAAGTATTTTTCAAATGAACGATGGAAATTACTTGGTTTCTGGATTGTATTCCGGTTCAGGCGCAAGGGCGTTCAACATGAAAATTGATTTAACGGGTAACCTATTGTGGATTAAGAGATACAACTTTGAATGGATGATGTATGCTGCCGAAGCTTCGAACGGTGACATCATTTCAATTGGTAAAAATACAGGGGTTTTGTACCTCATTCGCACAGACAATGTAGGCAACCTCATTTGGAGTCGACAAATCACTGGCATGGGTGACATGGGATTGTGGTTGGATGAGTTGACCAATGGGGACATCATCATCGCAAGCGCGGGTGCAGGAACAGGAAACGATGTCGCCGCTGCAAGATTGGATGCTTCAGGAAATTTCATTTGGAACAAAAGATATGGCGGAACAGGATGGACAGACCTAGACCAGACCATTTGGTCATGTAAAGGCGTAGTGGATTATTCAGACAATACCCTAATGGTGACTTCCCCAACCCTTCTTGGCGCATTAGGTGACGAAAACATACTCGTTGCGAAACTTTCATTAACCGATGGAACGGTTGTTTGGAGTAAAGCCTATGGCGGAGCGATTCGAGATCAATCCCGTGACATCACCCTACATCCTGGTGGATATGCGATTTTGGGACATACCAATTCCTTCCCTACCGCATCGAATCCCGCAGCAAACATCAATGAAAATATGGGTGAAAAGGACATCCTTCTCTTCGCTATTTCAACTACGGGAAGTCTTGATTGGGCAAGAACCTACGGAGGAGCTGACAGAGACAAAGGAATTGGGGTGAAATTTAACAACGACAATGGATTTTCAATCTCAGCTTTGACAACCTCTCCTTATTTTGGAAATGTTGACAACAGTTTCGATCCTTTGTTTATTAAAACCGACAGCATCGGACAGGTGGGATGCCAAATGAATACGCCTGCTCTTTCTGTTGTGAACATAAACTTAACAGGCACAACTTCAGGATCTAACCAACCTTCAAACATTGTTGCCGATGTACCGCAAATAAATTACACAAACTTTCTTCCAACCGACCAATATGTATGTCAATCGTGTTCAAGCATTCCCGCATTTTCGATTTCAGACACCACCGTTTGTGTTAATGATTCAGTATTTCTAAGCAATACCACCATCGTTGGACTAACCTGCTTTCAACAATGGAATGTCAACGGTAGTTTTTTCAATGGCCAAGTCAATCCAGCACTTACGTTTTCCACCCCGGGGGTATACCAAATTTACCTTTATTCAACCTGTGGATTAAATTCTGATACTTCCATACGCAACATCTACGTGTATGACCCGCAAATCACCATTCCAGATTTAATTTGTACCAGCAGTCCGGCCGTTAATTTTCAAGCGAATCCAAACGGAGGAACTTGGAGTGGCACCAATGTTAGCCCTGCAGGGGTATTCAATCCCGGAACCTTAGCCACTGGCTCGTATTTCACCACCTACACCCTTCCTGAATTCTGCGCAGTCAACGACACCTTCTTACTTAGTGAACCACAGGTATACGCTGGAGACGACACCCTTTTGTGCCTCGGTAATGCCGTAAACCTTCAGGCGAGCTCTGTAGACGAAGTCACATATAATTGGGCGGGAAATCTTCAAAACGGTAGTCTGTATACCCCACCTGCCATCGGAACCTTTAATTTAATTGTCACCGTAACGGACACGAACGCATGCTTAAATACCGATACTGTTGCCATTGACGCCCACCCGATTCCCAACGCAAACTTTACCATGGTAACGGATTGCTATTCTACGCAAGTCGCTTTTGCAAGTACCAGTAACGTAAACAATATTTTCAACGACCAATTAAGCTACCAATGGTTCGCAAATGGAATTCCCTTGGCTTCTCAAAACCCTACCGTCTCCCACAATTACGGTGCCTCAGGAATGGCGACGATGTCACTCGTTGTGACCTCACAACCTGGAGGATGTAAAGACTCCATTACACTTCCTGTAGATGTCCCCACAAATCCAACGGCAGATTTTAGCTTTGTTCAGTTGTGTGATTACATTGCCAATTTCACTGGACAATTTCCATCCAACGAAGTAATTACCAACGTTGCGTGGTCCACAAACAACCTCGTGTTTGGCATTGATTCTTTAACCGCCAGTTATCAATTTAGTGGACCGGGGATGCACAACGTAGTACTAACCGTGACCAATGACTATCCATGTGCCTACACTTTCCAACAAAACATCAATTTTATCACCGAGGAGACCTTAGATGAGCAAACCATACCCAATGTCATCACTGCGGATGGCGACGGAATCAATGATTTTATCGACATGGACCTAGCGTTGGACGAGTGCTTGGAATACACCATGAGCATTTTCAACCGTTGGGGACAATTGGTTTACATGTTCTCCAGAAACGAAGTGCCCTTTTCAGGTCTAGACCAGGCTGCCAAAGAACTCACGCAAGGGGTTTATTTTTACAAAATCGTGAGTGGAGACAAAACGCGTCACGGACACATAACCTTATTTAGATAATTAAATTTTAACCCATGAAAAAGTACATATTCCTATTGATTGTATTCATTGGCATCCAAGTGTCTGCTTGGGGTCAGAAAAAGGTCCTTTACACGATGTCAGCCGAAGCGCATGCCTTGATGTGCCCTCATCTTTCTCCCAAACTTATGGATCTATTGACCAAAAAGGGAGCAGAAGGCATTTATAAGGATGATCAATTGTTACTTCATTTCACAACCTCTAAGGAAGCGGAGTTAAGCGATGCATACATTCTTCAATTGGTAGACCAGATTGGCTACGAAGCCCGTCATTTCAAAATCCAACGTACGGAAGAGTAATTGGCCTCGTGATTTATTCAAATGTAGGTGCATGATTTCGGATAGGCGACGCTTTCTTCCTACCTTTACCTGCCGAATATTTTATCGTACATGAACGAACAAAATCCTAATACACAGCCAAACAATCCCTTACACGGTGTGAAATTGGTAACCATATTGGAAACCTTGGTTGAAAATTATGGTTGGGAGCATTTGTCCTTTAAGATCAACATCAACTGTTTCAAACACGACCCATCGATAAAATCGAGTTTGGTTTTCCTTCGCAGAACGCCTTGGGCACGTGAGAAAGTAGAACAGCTTTACCTAAAACTCTTGGAAAATAAATCGCAATAGCGCTTTTTCCTTGCGTCTAAAAGCCAAAGAATTTGAACTTTTTTGCATTCTTTATGTTAGTAATTCACAACTTTACACATGCGAAAATCAGGTTACGTATTTACCCCGTTCGAAGCACCAGATCAATCTCCTTTCGAGAAATTGTTTGAAGTTTTCAGTGAAATCATAACCCATACCTCCGGGGATGTTGAAGAAGCCTTGGACTGGTTGAATATTATTGACCAAGAATATGGACTTACGACCGACGAGTACACCATGGAGGACTTCATTGAAGACCTAAAGAAGAAAGGATATTTACGCGAAGAAATTCAGCCCGATGGACTTGGAGGATTGGCGATAACCGCAAAAACGGAACGTGCCCTTCGAAAAAATGCCATGGACCAAATTTTTGGTAAGATTCGAAAAAATGGCGTAGGAAATCACAAATCAAAGAAGAGCGGACAAGGCGATGAAGCAACGGGTGAATTTCGCGATTTTCAATTTGGGGATTCCTTTGAAAACATTTCCATCACAGAAAGCTTAAAAAATGCACAAATCAACCATGGTGTTGGTGAATTTAGGCTGACGGAGCAAGATTTATTGGTTGAAGACACCCATCACAAATCACAAATGAGTACCGTGTTGATGATTGACATCAGTCACAGTATGATTTTATACGGAGAAGACCGCATCACGCCAGCGAAAAAAGTGGCCATGGCACTCGCTGAATTGATCACCACCTCTTATCCTAAAGACACCCTGGATGTTATCGTATTCGGCAACGACGCTTGGCCTATAAAAATCAAAGACCTCCCCTATTTGAATGTCGGACCTTACCACACAAATACCGTAGCGGGACTTGAATTGGCCATGGATATCCTTCGCAGGAAGCGAAACACCAATAAACAAATTTTCATGATTACGGATGGCAAACCAAGTTGCCTGCGAATGCCTGACGGTCAGTACTACAAAAACAGCAATGGACTGGATCAAATGATTGTAGAAAAGTGCTACACAATGGCCGCCCAAGCGCGTAAAATGCACATTCCCATCACCACATTCATGATTGCCCAAGACCCCTATTTACAATCCTTTGTAGAACAATTTACCCAGTCTAACAAAGGGAAAGCATTTTATACAGGTTTAAAAGGACTTGGAGAAATGATTTTTCACGATTACGAGACCAATAGAAAAAAACGAATTAACTAAGAAAATGAACACATCCATCACCACATTTGGCGCTTTAAAAGCATCTGGTTACCAACCTAAAAGCATCAAAACAGAATTAAGAGACAATTTGATATTGGCCATTCAATCGAAAAAGGAAACGTTTCCAGGAATGCATGGCTATGAACAAACCGTTATTCCGCAACTGGAACGAGCCATTTTGTCAAAACACAACATTAACCTACTTGGCTTGCGCGGTCAAGGAAAAACCCGAATTGCACGATTGATGGTGAATTTGCTTGATGAGTATATCCCATATGTCTCCGGCAGTGAAATGAATGACGATCCTTTCCAACCCATCAGCCGATATGCAAGGGATTTGATGACAGAAAAAGGAGACGACACGCCCATTTCTTGGCTTCACCGTTCCGAGCGCTTTTTCGAGAAATTGGCAACTCCGGACGTTACCATCGCAGATTTGATTGGAGACATCGATCCCATTAAAGCGGCAAACCTCAAATTGAGCTATGCAGACGAGCGGGTGATTCACTTCGGAATGATTCCACGTGCCAATCGTTGTTTATTCGTCATCAATGAATTGCCAGATTTACAAGCACGCATACAAGTAGCCCTGTTCAATATTTTGGAAGAAGGAGATGTACAAATTCGCGGATTTAAATTGCGTTTGCCTTTGGATTTGCAATTCGTTTTTACGGCAAACCCAGAAGATTACACCAACCGAGGAAGCATCGTGACGCCGCTTAAGGACAGGATTGGTTCCCAAATTTTAACCCATTATTCAGCCGACATTGCGACGGCAAAGAAAATCACACAGCAAGAATCAGAGAAGTTGGACAATCGTTCATGTATTGTTCATGTACCTGAATTGGCAAAAGACATCCTCGAGCAAATTGCGTTTGAAGCCCGTGAAAGTGAATACATCGACCACAAAAGTGGTGTCAGCGCGCGCATGAGCATTACAGCTTACGAAAATTTAATCAGTACAGCGGAGCGTCGTGCTTTAATGAACCATGAAAAGGAGACTACGGTTCGTTACAGCGATTTAATTGGGATGATTCCCTCCATTACAGGGAAAATGGAATTGGTGTACGAAGGAGAGCAAGAAGGAACGTCTTTTGTTGCCCAACACCTTATGGGCGAAGCAACGAAAACTTTGTTTCTCAATTATTTCCCAAAATTAGAAAAGCTTAAGAAACAAGACCAAAAAACGCCGTATGATGAGGTAATACAATGGTTTTTTAACGCGGATTCTTTTGAATTGTGGGACGATGCCAATGAAGAAACGTACACCACTGCGCTCATGTCCATTCAACCTTTGAAAGATCTTCTTGAGAAATACCAACCCAAAGTGGCCGCCATCGACACGCCGTTTTTGATGGAATTCATTCTCTGGGCTTTGGTCGAATTCAAACAACTTTCCAAGCGAAAAACAGCCACGGGCCTTTCGTTTAACGATGTGTATGATAACCTCTTGAATGGATTGTAGTTGCGTTTAGGTGATGTACCGCCTTTTAATTATCACCTGCGGATTCTACCTTTTTTTCTTAGGTTTACCATACTTGTCTTGCATGGCTTTTTTATGGTTATAGCGCACGTTAACTTTTTTGTTTTTTGCTTTTTTCTCATGAAACGAAGCGCCCCTTGCGCCCCGACGGGGTAATTTGACGCCCTTTCCAGGAACCTCAATTTTTGGTTTCTCAAACTCCAATAGCTCCTCCGTAAATTCAATATCCTCGGCTACATCCGTGAAAGAAAGTTGTCGCTGCATAAGCTCTTGAATGGCCAAAAGCGCTGGTTCATCTTTTTCAGAAACAAAGGTGATTGCAATTCCATTTTTATCTGCCCTACCCGTTCGTCCGATGCGGTGAATGTAGTTTTCAGGACTCTCTGGAATGTCAAAATTGATTACATGGGAAACGTCTGTAACGTCAATCCCGCGTGCAATTAAATCCGTAGCAATCAATACGCTAATTTCACCCGTTTGAAATTTTTGTACGGTATCAAAACGAAAATTCTGTGCTTTGTTCGAGTGAATGATGCCTAAAGCTTCTGTTAAACTTGCTTCCATTTCTTTGAACAATAAATCGGCTAACGCGCGAGAAGAAACAAAAACTAAAATTTTTGCCTCCGGCCCTAACTGTTCAATCAGGTGACGCAATAGGGTGACTTTAGAGAGGAAATTCGGTACGTGGTAACCCGTTTGGTCAATTTTCTCCAAAGGCAATCCAACACGGGCTGCTTCAACGCGCACTGGCGTTATCAAATAGTCGTCTAAAAACAAAGAAACATCTTCCGATAGGGTTGCTGAAAAAACCATGTGCTGTCTTTTGACAGGTAAAAAATCAAAGACATCCAACAATTGCCGCCTAAATCCTAAGCTAAGGGTTTCATCTACCTCATCAATTACTACCTTTTTAATGTGTTTAAATTGTACATAACCACTTGAAACCAAGTCAAGAATGCGACCGGGTGTTCCCACCAAGATGTCCAACCCTTGCAACACCATTTTGGCTTGTGTATTCATATTCGCACCCCCATACACACCGCATACAACCACATTCATGTGTGTCGTCAACTTCTCTGCTTCGCTCACCACTTGTGTGACCAATTCCCTTGTAGGCACAATGATTAAAATCTGTGGGTGAGGATCTTTTGAAAATTTCCACATGCAGAGACACGGTAGCAAATAGGCCAAGGTCTTACCTGTTCCCGTTTGCGCAATTCCAATGGTATCCTTCCCGGACATCATCACGCTGAAACCTGCGGCTTGAATGGTGGTGGGCGTATGATACCCTAAATCATCCAAGGCAGTCCAAAGAGGTTTCTTCAAAGATAAGTCACGAAATGTCATAGAAACTGTTTTGCGCAAAGCTAAGTAGAGATTGTCGAATGCCTTGTATTTATTTTGAATAAAAGATCTTTTGCCAATGAATTCGCAACGCAGCTCAAGCAAAAAACCCACATCGCTAACGAAACATGGGTGCTTATTGTGAAGCCGCAGTTTGAGAAATGAAACTTTTACAAGGAATCGGAGGGGGTGAATTAAGAGGAAAGCTCGGTCAAAAAAATTGATTAGGGAGCGTTCATCCTTTTGAGATTTCATGGTTGAATTGATTTGTATTTGGTGCGTTAACGGTGTATATTTACACCAATAAATTACGTATTATGAAAAGACAAAGTATTTCGTTTACAGAGCCAAATGACGAATGGCTTAAAAGTCAAATTGACAATAAAGAATATTCAAGTAAGAGTGAATTGGTTAATGATTTAATTCGTCAGGCCAGAAATCAGCAACAGCAAATAGACCTCATTCGACTGAAGTTAGACCGAGCTGAAAAATCAGGATTTACAACAGATTCTAAATCAGAAATTTTGAAGCAATCGAAAAGTTTGCTAAATGGGTAAATTTAGGTTAAGCAATGTTGCAAAGGAAGATTTGATACGATTTCATCACAATACGGTTTTCATCAATTTGGCGTAAAACAAGCAGACAAATACTTTGATTCATTCTTTGTTCAATTTGAACTGATTGCAAAAAATCCCCACGCTTTCGAATCTGTTGATTTTATTAAACCCGGATATCGACGATGTATAAGCGGAGTGGATAGTATATTCTTTAGGATAAATGAGGGTGGTGTTGAAATAATGATAATTATTGGGAGACAAGACCTTAATCAGTGGTAAAAATTTTAGCCTTATCAAATCGTTCTTTTTAAGATTAACCACTTAGAGGTAACTCACAAAAAAGCCCCAAACCTAATACGAATAGCGTTTTTAGTCGCTTGTCAAAACACCTTATGACCGCGTTAAAAACAAAAAACCCATTCCTTGAGGGAATGGGTAGCAGAGTTCCATTTACCGTCGAAAAAAGAGTAAACGGTAAAAAACGATAAAAGTACCGTTTATGTGATTTTAAAAAGAAATCAACTTAATTTGTTCAGGAAGTTCTTTGCGAATTCCTCCTCTATTTTTCTGACTTCTTCCTCATTCAATTCTTTAAACTCATTCAGTCTAGCACGCTTGGAGAGTTGACCATTGCCCTTTTCAAGGAACTGTACCAAAAGTCCTATTAGTGAATCTGGCATATCAAATTGAGAATCGATGTATTGCTTGAAAGCATCGTATGCATTCAAGTAGTTTACCTCCTCAGGAATGATCCTATTCAATGTGTCTTTTACGCATTCAAACAAGAATTCAGCATGAGGAGTTAAATCCATGTATCTATAAAAATCAATGGTGTCATTTAGAACCTCAATATTATGATCTGGAGTCTCTTTCCATTCTATAAAATCCAGCAGCGGTCTTGAATTTCCTTCCAGTACTTGTTGGTATTCTCTCAAATGATCTAGAATGGAGGCTGAAACAGGGAAAATAAAGCCTTGCTGTGAAAAATCTTTAAGCGCAAGAAGGTGATGAATGATGTAGCGATGTATTCTTCCATTACCATCTACAAAAGGGTGGATGTACACAAACCCAAATGCAATTTTAGTTGCAGCAACAACCGCATCTATTGGGTCTTTGGTTAGTAGTTGACTTGTCTCAATTAGACCATTCATTAAGCGTTTAAGATCTTCTGGTTTTGCAGATATATGATCTGGCAGCGGCTCTCCGCTAAAGCGATCATGCTCTCCAACAAATCCTCCTGACGTTCTGAGTCCCAACTTCAAGAATCGTTCGTTTTCAATTACGAGTTGTTGTAGTCGACACAATTCATCAATCGAAAGTTCGCGAATACCCGCCTGACCTATCGTTTGCCCCCAACGGGCTGCTCTTTTACTTTTAGGGCTTTCACCTTCAATTGAAAAAGATGCCTTTGAATCCTTGAGTAATAAAAAAGAAGATGCACGTAAAAGTAGTTCTTTGCGAAAGCCCTTCAGGTAATCCGCTCGTTTCGAGGAGAAATTCTCCTTTACAAATTGTTCCAATCTTTCCGTTCTGTGAACCAAAGGACAGAAATCAATCGTGCCTGGAAGGTTGTTGAACACCATGTGTCTAGGTGACCGTATACCGCTACCACTGAATTGTAGCTTAGGATCAACAGCCAAAACGTAACTCTTCTTATTTACATCATTAATACCCGGAAGTTCTTTGCCAATAAGCCATTCTATTAAAAACCAAATTCTTCTCGAATATTGGCCTGAAGGTTCTATCGATACCAGTTCAGTTAATTGTTCCAAATTGTAATGTGAGGTTAGTTTACTAAAGAACAGTAAATTTACCCCCTCATATTTCAGAGCGAATACCAAGTGGTTGTAAAGTGCGTTGATTTCATCCAGCGAAGCCTTGTCATCTGGTGCGTAGGCTTTAGGGAAGAGAAGAAATTCATCACTGACCTTTTTCTTTGATCCTGCTGTGATCAAGGCAATCCGTCTTGGAATAGGTATTGGAAGCCCTATTTTTTGAATGACGGCTGCATAACCAACAACAAATTCGTGTTCAGGTAACTTACGTCCCGCAAAATTGGGTGCAAATCGAGAAAAGTGAGCGCTTTGAGTCATTTAAATTAAATAATGAGCGCAATTTAAGAAAAAACAAGCGCACTCCCAAAATAATGAGCGCATTTTGAATAATATATTTAAAATTGAGCGCAATTATTTCAAAAAGTTCTAACTTTTCATTTCCCCTTTCAAACTCAATAAAATCAAAGGAATCAGACTTCAAATCCACTCAATTTTCTCCGCTTGGGGGGTGAACAATAAAAAAAGCCCAAAACCTATACAGAATGGGGCTTTTAGCTTACTTTGTGACCTTGTCAGGATTACGCTGACGCGTTTTCCGCGTTGGGAGATACATAACAAGCTAAAACCCACAACTACTTCGTAGTTGGTGTTTTTTGTTTTTAGTCGCTTGTCAAAACACCTTTTGACCGCGTTAAAAACAAAAAACCCATTCCTTGAGGGAATGGGTTTTTGATTGTGACCTTGTCAGGATTCAAACCTGAAACCTCCTGAGCCGTAATCAGGTGCGCTATTCAGTTGCGCCACAAGGCCATTTTATTTTGCAAAGATAAAACATATTGCCCTTTTTACAAGTTCAAAAATGATTTACTTATTTTTACCTTGCATTTTCGTATTCGTCAAAATCAAATTAAAGTTACATGCGCTACAACCTCTCGGAAATTAATGACCTCATCAGAAACCGAAGAACCATCTATCCAGAGCAATTTTCGGATCGCAAGGTACACCAAGAACAAATCGAATTGATCTTGCAAAATGCCCAATGGGCACCTACACATGGCAACACACAACCTTGGCGGTTTCAAGTTTTTATGGACAACGGCAGAGATACCCTCAGTCAATTCCTCGGTAAGACCTATTTAGAGTTAACACCTAAAGACAAACAAGACCCAGCCAAACTGGCAAAACTCATCCGTCGCCCTTCATACGCAAGCGCTGTGATCGCCATTGTTATGCACAGAAACGAAGCAGAAAAAATCCCCGAAATCGAAGAAGTTGAAGCCGTTGCCTGTGCCGTTCAAAACATGCACCTAACCTGCACCGCTTATGGACTCGGTGGATTTTGGGCAACGCCAAAACTCATCTATTCAGAACAAATGAATCGTTTTCTAAACTTAAACCCCAAAGACAAATGCCTCGGTCTTTTCTACATTGGGTACCCTTCGATCGAATGGCCAAATTCACATCGAATTCCTTTGGAGTATCACACAAAATGGATTCATGAATAAAATAAAAATAGGATTTATTTTAGGGGCTTTTTTGTTTTTCGCTCAAACCTATGCGCAATTAGGAGACAATAAATTCCCCTCCTACTTCGGCATTCAAGTTAAAACCCTATTTCCATCCTCTTTTATTGCAAATCCAAATACAATCGTTGAAAAAGAGGGTCTTTCAGCCACCCTTCATCAAAAAATAGGATATTCCTTTGGAGCCACCGTCCGTGCGGGTCTTACAGAATTCATCTCCTTGGAAACAGGAATCAACTATACGCAACGCTTTTTCGACATCTCCGGTTCCATTGCAGATTCAAACGTTTTTATAAACAACCAAATGGGTTTTATACAATATGACATCCCCATTAATGCGTTGATTTATATAAAAATGACAAAAAAATGGTACGCAAATGCTTCACTCGGTTTTGCTGCGGGATTTAAACCCACTAGCATTGCTACTACGAACAACCTAAACGGCTCTCAGTTTTTCTACAATACCGGGGTGGTACAGAAAAAATTTAGCCTAGACCTTAACGGTAACTTTGGATTTGAATACCGATCAAAGAAAGCGGGGGTCTATTATGTTGGGACCTCGGTACGATTGCCCCTCAAACCGCTTTTCGTGTATGTCGCAACCTACAAAAACCAAGGATACAAAGTGACACAGTACGGCGATGTTGCTGGAGGTTACCTAAGTGTTGATTTCAAGTACTTTTTTCACACTACGCGGGCGCGTGATCTTCCACAACGACCGATTGAATAATTAGGGCGTACAAATCACGGTGTCATACCATGGAGAATACCCAACCCATACGCCTAATGCTCCTCCAGAGATGTTTGTAGGTACATTGATAGGGGTAGCGAAAGGACTTCCTGCAGAAAACACTTGGTTGATTTTTTTATCAAAAAACTGAAATTCTTTTTTTCCCATTTTCGACAGCCTATATACAATGGTATCTCCAAGGTGGTAGTACCCTGCATCGGGTGAGCTTGCCATGGCTGAATCCATGAAAGACATGGGATTGTAAGCCGTAAATTCGAAACTCAATCCATTAAAAAACTGATCATTGAAGTAAGGACCAAAGGGTTTCGTAAAAGCCCCTTGATTCAAATATTTTGCTTCCCACATGTATCCATCATCGTAATTCGGATTGTCATTGATAAACCCATACAAATACCCAATATTGGCATTGTTAGGTTCAGGTTTCCAATTCAGGTAAGCAAGAGATGTAGGATTTTCAATCGTCGTCGAGGAAGTATAGGTTTTTCCTTCATAAACCACAGTTAGCGAATAGGTTTTGCCGACTTGTCCAAAGATATTTGGATCAAAGGAAGTAAACGCACACAGGTGCAATTGCTGCAATTGAGCAATGGGCATTCCAAAAATAGCTTCCGCATAGGCTTCTGTGCCCGGAGGAAGGTTATCGGTACATATTTGGATCAGCTGTACGGTTGTTGTACCATCGGAAACCGTTACGGTCGCATTGGAAACAAAACTTGAGAGATAAGCTGATAAATCTGTCGGTGAATAGATGTTTTGGGAAGTAGAAAGCAATATGACGGGCGGTTCTCCGGTGCGAATGCTTCCGTCTACCACGAGCTGCTTCTCATATCCTGGAATGTCAATTTTTACTTCTTTCGTACAAGAAAAAAGCACTAAAACACTTAGTAAAATGGTAAAATACTTCATATTAAAATTCAAAATTCCAAGTAACGCTCGGGATAATTGGGAACAGCGACACTTGTTTTACGGTTAATTTAAAATCTCCACTCAACAAATTTCCATCGCTATCCACAAAAAGGAAAAACGGGTTCGCCCTATTGTAGACATTGTACACAGAGATGGCGATGTTGTTTCTTAATTTTTTCTTGACTTGAATTACCTTTTGGGTCGCTGGATCCGTACGCTCTTTGTAGGCTTTGTCATACCATGTTGCTGAAATATCCAATCGGTGGTATGGAGCCATACGGGTGGAATTTCTTGCGCCGTAGTTATACAAAAGGTTTTGGTCTTGAACATACCACGACGTTGGTAAGGTAAGCGTGTTCCCCGTCGCATAAATAAAAGATCCTGACAAGGACCAATGGTCACTGAGGGTGTACATCCCAACTACGGTTAGGTCATGTCTTCGGTCGTATTTGGCAGGATAGACTTTCCCTCCATTCAAATCCGGGAATTTTCTTTCTGTTTTCGCCCATGTATAACCTATCCAACCGGTAAATTTACCAACGGATTTCTTGAAGAAGAACTCAATTCCATACGCCCAACCTTGACCGAAAACCAATAAATTATCTGTATTGTCACTCACATTGTCGCTTGGCAACGCGCCTTCTTTAAATTCGATCATGTTTTTCATCCCTTTGTAGTAAATCTCCACGGAAGCTTCGTATTTATCATCGAAAAAGTTCTGAAAATACCCTAAAGAAGCTTGGAAACCTTTTTGGGGTTTTGCAATGTCTGTTGTGGGATACCAAATGTCTGTTGGCAAAGAAACGGCACTTAAGCTCGTCAAATGCACAAATTGGTAGTTGTACGCAAAGCCCCCTTTGATGGAGTTATGCACACCGGTCAACCAACGAAAAGAAACACGCGGTTCTAAACCATGGTAAAACTTGATTAAATCTCCTCTCCCGTATTGAATGCTTGTGTCAGGTTTACTGATGTCACCTTTGATGTACCTCGTGAAAGGACCAACGTGTTGGAACAAGGTATAACGCAAACCTGCATTGATTCGAAAGCGGTCGTTCAAGTCAAATTCATCCATCAAATAGATGGCTTCTTCATGGGAAAACAATTTTTGTGCATTCCCAGTGTTGAATACCACGGTATCTTGTGAAGCAGAAACACTGGAAGGGGTGAAGATGTGATACACGTAATTTACGCCCCACTTGATGCGATGCTTCGTATTGGGATAGTAGGAGAAATCTACTTTGGTGCCATAATCTTGTATCCCTGACAGGAATTCAATCTTGAATTCATCTTGTTTAGATCCAAATTTGAATTTGTAATCTGAAAAGGTTGAGGTAACGTTCATGAAGATTTTGCTATTGAAAACATGGTTCCATCGAAAGGCTGCAATGCCATTTCCCCAGGGCATGTCTGCGCTGAATCCTCCCTTCTTGTCTGCAAAAGTAAAGACATCTTTTCCGTAATACCCACTTAAAAATATGCGATCTTTCTCTCCTAACTTGTAATTCAATTTTGCATTTAAATCATAGAAATAGTAACCAGAACCTGCAAATGGGGAACTGTCAGGAATGAATGCTTTAGCCAAGACATCAATGTAGGTTCTTCTTCCCGATACAATGAAACTTCCTTTGTCTTTTTTAAGGGGTCCTTCAATCGTCAACCGCGAAGAAATGATTCCAAGCCCTCCTTTCACACCAAAACGTTTGTTGTTGCCTTCGTTCATGTTCACTTCCAACACGGAGGACAACCTTCCGCCATAATTTGCGGGCATTCCTCCTTTAATGAGGTTTACGCTTTTTACGGCATCGGAATTAAACACGGAAAAGAAACCAAACAAATGCGCTGCGTTGTAAACCACACCTTCATCTAACAAAACCAGGTTTTGGTCAGGGCCTCCACCTCGAACGTAAAACCCTTGCCCACCTTCAGACACAGAAGAAACACCTGGCAATAACTGAATGGTTTTAATGACATCTACCTCGCCCATAAAAGCAGGAAGCTTCTTGATTTGCTCAATGTCCAACTCCATTTGTCCCAATTTCGCAGAATTCACATTGTCCCCACGCTTTCCATTCACCACCACCTCTTCGATGAGTTTTTCACCGTCTTTGATTCCTAATTCAACGTTAAGGCTAACATCCTTCGAACTTAAGTCGACCGTTTTAACGACAGAAGGAAATCCTGTATACCTGAAAGAAATTTCATACACACCCGCTTCTAGGGTAAGGGAATAAAAACCATAGGTATTGGTTAGGGTGCCTTTGTTCGCACTGGCAACAAATATTTTGGCATTCCCTAAGGCTTCTCCATTGCTCAATAACGAGACGTATCCACTGATGCTGTGTTTGGTTTGACCATACGTTGGGTTCAAATCGAGGAACCCAAAAATGCCTAAAAATAAGATCCAAGAAGGAATGGAAAAGTAGCTGTTTTTCAAAAAGGACATTAATTTCATCGGCTTTATTTTGCGAGCACAAAAATAGGAACATCCTTATGAACAAAAAGTTTTATATTGTTAAATAATTAGGAAGTTTGTCAAAATCCTATGTGGGCATAATTTCTTAATTTCGCGGTGAAATAAAGTTGATGAAAATAGCATACAATTGGCTGAAAGCCTACCTGAATTTTGAAGAAAACCCTGAAGAAATTTCTAAAATCTTAACTGAAACGGGTTTGGAGGTCGAAGGCTTACAATCTATGGGTGCTGTGAAAGGGGGACTTCAAGGCGTCGTTGTTGGCGAAGTGATGGATTGCACCAAACACCCAGATGCAGATAAATTGAAGGTCACCTCGGTAAACATTGGATCCGAAATTCTACAAATCATTTGCGGGGCATCGAATGTCGCTACGGGACAAAAAGTATTGGTAGCCTTGGTGGGTACAACCATATACCCAATCACTGGAGAACCCTTAACCTTAAGAAAGGCAAAAATCCGTGGCTTAGAATCCCATGGTATGATTTGCGCAGAGGATGAATTGGGAACAGGAACCTCTCACGATGGCATTTTGGTTTTAGATCCTGCCACCCCGGTCGGTATTCCTGCTGCCGTAGCCTTGAACATCGAAATGGATTATACGCTTGAAATAGGTCTTACGCCCAACCGCTCGGATGCCATGGGCCATATCGGGGTGGCACGAGACCTGAAAGCTTATTTGAATTTCCACAAGAAATCAAACCTAAAAATCAATTGGCCAAGTATTTCATGCCAAGTAACCAATGAAATTCCTGAACTTTCTCTTGAGGTAACGGATGCTGCTCGTTGTCCAAGCTATTTTGCTGCAAAAATTAAAAATGTTAAGGTTGAAGCTTCACCTGATTGGCTGCAGAAAAGACTTTCCGCTGTAGGCGCAACAAGTGTGAACAATGTGGTCGACGTCACCAACTTCGTTATGCGTGAATTGGGAACCCCACTTCATGCCTTTGACGCCCGTCATTTCAAGGACCAACTCCATGTTCGTCTCGCGAATTCAGGAGAAATATTGATTACCTTAGATGGATGCGAAAGAAAATTAAAGGAAAACGACCTGGTAATTGCCAATGAAAACGGCCCACAATGTTTAGCAGGTGTGATGGGTGGAAAAGATTCCGGGGTGAGCGAAACCACCATGGACATCCTCATTGAATCGGCTTATTTCGAACCCACAGGGATCCGTAAATCCGCCAAGCAACATGGGATTCATTCCGAATCGAGCTTTCGTTTTGAACGCGGGGTAGATCCTGAGCTCACCTTGTTTGCCCTACAACGTGCGATTGATTTAATCCTTGAAACGGCTGGAGGTGAATTGATTGGCATAACCGAAAAAAGCGCTGAAATACAGAAAGCCATTGAAATTCCTTTGGATTTCAAGAAAATCAACGACACACTCGGAAGTGCGCTTACGGATGAGGAAATCCATGGGATCCTAGCAGATTTAGATTTTACACCTACCAAAGAAAACCATTGGCTTGCCCCATTGTACCGTACCGATGTATGTCGTCCCATAGATGTTACCGAAGAAATCATTCGAATCGCTGGATTTGATGCAATCATCGAAAAAGAAAAATGGCATTTCTCCGTACCCATTTCCGATGCTAAAAGGAACGACACCATACGAACCAAAGTTGCGCAAGCAATGGTTGGCATGGGATTCAATGAAATTCTTTCCAATTCACTAACCAAAGAATCGAACGGAACCTTGGTAACGGATGTTAAGAATGGCGCCGTGATTTCTTTGCTTAATCCTTTAAGCCGCGACTTAAGCATTCTTCGAAACTCAATGTTGTTTGGGTTGCTTGAGACCATTGCCCATAACCAAAACCGTCAATCGCCCAACCTAAGGATATTTGAATTTGGACAAACCTATCATGCCTTTGGCAACAAAAACACCGAAAAACCAGCCTTGGCGATGGCCATAACCGGAAAAAATGCACCAGAGTCTTGGTTGTCAGCCGGCCAGGCTTCTTTCTTTATGATGAAAGGAATCGTTATGCAAATGTTGACATCCTTGTCGGCGCTAAAACCAGACGAATCTCTCATCGAACAAAGCGATGAATTTGAAGGGGGTATCGCCCTAAAAATTCAAGGAAAAACCATTGCTACATTGGGGAAGATAAAAAAATCATGGCAACAAAAATTCGACATCAAACAGGAAGTATTTGCTGCCTTAATCGATTGGAAAGTTTGGACACAAATAGAAAAATCCCAAAGCGATGTTTACCAAGAATTGCCTAAAACCTTTCAATCACGAAGGGATTTCTCGCTGTTGATTGACACCGACATTACTTTTGTTGAATTGGTGAATGCCGCAAAAAAGGCGAGTCCCATTCTACTTAAAGACACCCAATTGTTTGATGTCTACGAAGGAGATAAGTTGGAAGCTGGTAAGAAATCTTATGCGATGTCCTTTCATTTTCAAGACAACGATCGCACCCTGACTGACGCAGAAATAGACGTAGAAATGCACCAAATTCGTGAATCCCTTTCGAAAAACCTTGGGGCCCGACTTCGATAGTTAGTGCTTGTAACCCAGAATCTTTAAGTAATCTCCTGCGGTTTGTTCTTCGCTGAAGAGTTCAGTGACAATCTTACCATCCTCGTCTCTGGTAATCATAATGTGCTTAGGCTCTGGAATCAAACAGTGTTTCAGTCCGCCATAACCACCAATGGTCTCTTGGTAGGCGCCAGTATTGAAAAACCCGATGTAAAGGGTGTTGTGCTTGTCGAATTTCGGTAAGTAGATCGCATTGGAATGCTGTTCTGAATTGTAATAATCATCACTGTCGCAAGTCAATCCACCCAAAAGAATCCGTTCATAATCGTCATTCCATCGGTTGATGGGAAGCATGATAAAACGTTGATTGATGGCCCAAGTATCCGGTAAATTGGTCATGAACGAGGAGTCAATCATGTTCCATTTCTCCCGGTCATTTTGTTGCTTTTGATGTAAAATGCTAAAAAGGGCTCCACCACTTTCCCCTACCGTAAAGGATCCGAATTCCGTAAAAATATTTGGCTCTGGGATGTCATTGTCGGTACACACCCTTTTAATTTGTTGTATAATCTCACGGACCATGTACGCATAATCGAAGTCGAAGGCCAATGATTTTTTTATGGGAAAGCCCCCACCGATGTTCAAGGAGTCGAGTTCTGGACAAAGCTTTTTTAGATCGCTGTAGATTCGCAAACACTTCGTTAACTCATTCCAATAATAGGCTGTGTCGTTAATTCCAGTATTGATGAAAAAGTGAAGCATTTTTACCTTAACCCTCGGGTTGTCTTTTAATATTGCTTTGTAAAACGGAACGATTTCACGGTAACGCATCCCCAAACGAGAGGTGTAGAATTCAAATTTCGGCTCTTCCTCAGAGGCGATTCGTATCCCAATGGACACATCCTTATCAGTTGCTGCCAAAAGAAGTTTGAGTTCATCCGAGTTGTCGACCACTGGCACTACTTTCAAAAATTGTTTGTCGATCAACGTGGCAATGTTTCGAATGTAAATTTCCGGTTTATACCCGTTGCAGATCACATACGTTCCTTCCTTGATTTTCCCTGCATCCACCAAATTGTTAACGATGTCGATGTCAAATGCCGAAGACGTTTCGATGTGCACGTCGTTTTTCAACACCTCATCTAGTACAAAGGAAAAGTGATTGCTTTTGGTACAATAAGAATAGTAATATTTCCCTGCGTATCCTTGGTTGTTGATGGCTTCCCTAAACCAACCTTTGGCGCGCTGAATGTTGTTGGTTATTTGAGGTAAATAATTAAACTTCAACGGCGTCCCATATTCAGAAATCAAACGCATGAGGTCAATTCCATGAAAAAACAAGCGGTCCTCCCGAAGGTTAAATTCATTTTGCGGGAAATCAAAGGTTTGGTCGATGAGGTCTATGTACTTTGTTCTCATTTTCTATATTCAGCGATTAATAATTTAAAAGCACAACGTAAAAACAACGAAGGCCCGACTTCCTACGGAGCACCGTGTGATAGGTTTCGTATGGGGTTGAATTGGCCAGCGCAAAGGTAGGCAAGGAATATCCTTTATTCAATACTTACGGCTAAAATTTAACCATTGAATTCTGCAAACAATCAACGGGATAAGAAACGGAGCGCATACAGGTACAATCCATTGAATGTGCCTGCGGATCCATCGGTGTTTCGTCATCCTTTTTTGCAAGAACAAGGAACACAGAACGGTCGCTTGAATGCGGGTTTTCAGAGAAACAAATTCGGGACGGAGTACATCCACGAGGAGGACAACCCGGGGTTTCGCTGAAAGGTTCCACGTTTCGTGGACATAGGCATCCGTAAACATAATCCATTCTCCCGATTTCCAAGCCCTAAGCTCCTCTTTTACCCGAATGCCACAATTGGGAAGTCCCTGCGGAATGTCTATTCCAAAATGGCAACGAAAAACCGCATTGGTGTCTCCCATGTGGGGAAAAATGCGCTTCCCCGGCTCCAAAACATTAATGGAGAGGGTTGTTATTTCAGGATACTTCTTCAACAAGGATTGAAGCGCGGGCATTTCGTGGGTATTTTTATAAAAGTGAATTCCCCACCATTTCAAAGAAAGCGTATCGTAACCCGCTCCCCCGCTTACCATTTCAGATTTAAAATAGGGCGATGCTGCATTTTTTGAAAGAAAGGCATGAACCTCCGACTGAATGACAGCAAATTGTTGTTCAAAATCTTTTGTACCACAAAACACTGATGCATCCCAAAATTCGGGTTCATTGCCTTGGTAAGGCTTGGGGTGCTCCCACAGACTAAACCATGGATTTGGATGTTTCATGGGCTAAAATTACAAAGGTTGGCGACATTGTTTAAAACTCAATGATTTTTAATGCTTTTGTTGAAATCGTACGACCAAATTGTTTCTAATTTTGAAATTCACACTTACGCGATGTCATACTTAGAAGAACTTAACGATAGCCAACGTGTGGCTGTAGAAAACATTTATGGTCCGTGTATGGTTATTGCCGGCGCTGGCTCAGGAAAGACAAGGGTTCTCACCTATCGGATTGCGCACATGATCGAGAATGAGATTGACCCTTTTAACATTTTGGCGCTGACCTTTACCAACAAAGCTGCGCGCGAAATGTCAGCGCGAATTGGAAAAATCATTGGGGGAACCGAAGCCAAGAACCTAACCATGGGTACTTTTCACTCTGTATTTTCAAGGATTCTTCGCTACAACGCGGATCGCATTGGATTTCCAAACAATTTCACCATTTACGACACCCAAGATTCAAAAAGTGTAATCAAAGACATCATCAAGGAATTTCAGTTGGATGACAAGACCTATAAAACCAGCGGGGTATTTGGAAGGATTTCTGCCGCAAAAAACAACCTGATTTCGCCGGAGGCCTACAACCAAAACGATGCTATTCAAGGGGAAGACAAAATGTCAAGGCGTCCAGAATTGGGGAGAATTTACACAGCCTATGCCAACCGATGTCAAAAATCTGGGGCCATGGATTTTGATGATTTACTTTATTTCACCAATGTTTTGTTGACTGAACACCCTGAAGTGTTGTACTATTATCAGCAGAAATTTAAATACATCTTGGTAGATGAGTACCAGGATACAAATTACGCCCAGTACCTCATCGTCAAAAAATTGGCTGCTGCCTACGAGAACATTTGCGTCGTTGGCGACGATGCCCAAAGTATATACTCCTTTCGCGGTGCCAACATTGAAAACATACTGAATTTCAAGAAAGACTACCCAGATTTTCAACTGTACAAACTCGAACAAAACTACCGTTCTACCCAAAACATTGTAGAAGCAGCGAACAGCATTATAAAGCGTAACAAGGACCAAATACAAAAACATGTGTGGACAGAGAACCTGATTGGAAAACCAATTACGGTGGTAAGAACCCTGACGGACAATGAGGAAGGTCGTGTCATCGCGCACAAAATATTCGACCTCAGACAATCCTCCACAGGATCGTATAATGATTTTGCCATCTTGTATAGAACCAATAAACAATCGAGGTCCTTCGAGGAAGCGTTGCGAAAAATCAACATTCCCTACAAGATTTACGGAGGTGTATCCTTCTACCAACGCAAGGAAATCAAGGACATCTTGGCGTATTTCCGTTTGACTGCGAATCCAAGCGACGAAGAAGCCTTGAAACGCGTAATCAATTACCCAAAAAGGGGAATCGGAAAAACCAGCATAGAAAACATCATCATTACCGCCAATCAGCATGGGGTCCGCATGTGGGATGTTATCAACGATTTTAATCAATATCCTTCTCAGTTAAATCAACCCACAAAAACACGGATTTATGAATTCGTGACCATGGTGAAAAGTTTTCAAGCGGAAGTAAACAAAGTCGACGCCTACGCCTTGGCTGAAACCATCACTAAATCGACAGGAATTCTGAAGGAATTGCTTGATGACAAGGAACGTGGTCCTGAAGAAATGGAACGCATCCAGAACGTCGAAGAACTTTTGGCGGGTATTCAAGAATTCACGAAAACAGAAGGCGTAGAGGATTCCTTGCGCACCCTTCCCGATTTCATGATGGAAGTCGCTTTGTTGACAGACGCAGACCAAGACAAAGGGGAGGAAAAAAACCATGTCTCAATGATGACCATCCATTCCAGCAAGGGATTGGAATACCCGCATGTTTTCATCGTTGGATTAGAGGAGAATCTTTTCCCCTCGCAAATGGCCTTAAACACACGAAGTGAACTGGAGGAGGAACGTCGACTTTTTTATGTTGCCGTAACCCGAGCCATGGAAACCTGTACCCTATCGCATGCGGGATCTCGTTACCTGTGGAACCAGAGCATACAATGCGAACCCAGTAGGTTTATTGATGAAATAGACGCGAAATACCTTCATTTTGAAACGCCTGCGCGTGGCGGAGGCAGATCGCTCATGGGAAGTGGAAGCACCCCTCTTTTTAGCGGTGGACTTAACAGTAAACTGATGCCTCCCGCTCAACCTAAATCCTTGCGCTCCATAGACGAGGCCATGCAAGCACCCGGTAAAGTCACAGGGGATTTTTCTAAAATCATGGTGGGTACCAATGTAGAACACGAACGCTTTGGAAAAGGAAAAGTCACCCAAATGGAAGGCGCAGGACCCGATAAAAAAGCCATTGTTTTCTTTCCTCACCACGGCTCTAAAACCGTCTTGCTAAAATTTGCTAACCTCAAGGTGCTGGAATAGCACGTTATTCTAACCTAAGAATTTTTTTGACGCTACCGTCTGAATAACGTTGGATCATTACCTTGTTAGGAATTTCCTGCGTTTCATTTCCCATTAAATCATAGGTTCCCATCAATGTTGGAATGACGTCGAGTGAAAGGGGTGCGTTTCCAAGAAAGGGTGAATACATCCAAACATCTTTTAACCGCGTATTACCCTCATCTATGCCCGTAACGTAATACATGGCTGTACCCGTTGATGCACAAACGCCTCCTCGACGACCTACATCAGGCAATCCAGGCAATGCATTCCATGAAGCAGAAACTTGATTAAAGGTCCATAAATCGTTCATCGAATGACCTAAACTGTCCAAGCCAAAACACGTGTAAATACCGTTGTCCAAACCAAACATTGCCGCATGACTCCTGCCCAGGGAGGGAAAACTTGGCAAAGCCACCCATTGATTTGACATAGGATCGAAGGAATGAAAATCATTTAAAAACACGTTGTTTTCATTTCTCCCGAAGAGCACATACCCAATTCCTGCATGTGCAACGGCTGACGCTCGCCAGCGAGCACCAAAAGGCAAATTGGCTTGTTGAACCCAAGCGTCCAAAGCGGCATCGTAACACCAAACTTCATCCAATGCTGACGTTGCGGCATTTTTTCCTCCGATGACATATACGGTATTGTTTAAAACGAAGGAAGTCGATCCAGAACGTCCCGAACCAGGCAGTTGTGCACAAGCATCCCATGTATTTTGAATCGGATTGTATCGCCACAAATCATTTAAATAGCTTGAACCATTATAGCCACCAAAGACAAATCCTTTTCCATTTACCACGAAACCCGTTGCATACTGACGCTCCATTCCTTGGGGCAATCCTGCGACAGAAAACCATTGCTGGGAGGCTATGTCGAAACCATAAAAATCGGATTGCGGAGCCCACCATGGACTGAGTCCACTGCCCACATAAAGCGTGTCTCCAATTCTGAAACCGACAGCATCATCTCGTTCAACACCCGGGAAATCAACCAAAGGTAGCCACTGCTGGGCTTGCATCCATTGAGATAACAAGCAACAAGCGATTAAAATATAGAATGTTTTTTTCACTGAACAGGTATGTAAAATTGCGGATGTAATTTACGCCTTTTTTACAAACTCTGATTTTAAAGCCATGGCACCAAAACCTTCAATTTTACAATCGATGTTGTGATCCCCGTAGGCAAGCCGGATGTTTTTCACCTTGGTACCTGATTTAATGGATTTCGGAGCGCCTTTAATGGGTAAATCTTTTATAACAACCACATTGTCACCATTTACAAGGACCACTCCATTCACATCTAATACCACCAAATTATCGCTTCCAAGCTCCGCCACTGCTTCCTCGGCCGCGGTCCATTCAAAAGAACATTCAGGACAGACGTATTGTTTTTCATTGCTTTCGTATCCATAAGGACATTGGCACGAAGGGCATTCTTTTAGTTCTTCACTCATTAAAATTGGTTTGCGGCAAAGGTAAGAGAATATAGGTCACCTTGACGGGAAATCCCTATTACACTTGCAAGCACAATCCACCCGCTATGGAGCGCTGTCAATGGCTGTTGTCCACAAGGAAGTTTTTCCCATGTCCATGCGCACCCAAACAGGATGCACCTTTCCGTCACGTGCAGCAATCGCAATATAATCCCCAAAAAACACCACTGATTGAGGTGCAAATGGTTTTTCTGAAATGGTTTTCTGCTCAAATTGCAGCCCTCCATCATGTGATGACACCCACACCACATCGGTTAACAACGATTTTGCGGGATGTTTACTCCTGTCGTAAAACACCCAATGTAAATCGCCATTGGATTGGTCAAGGGTCATGGCTGGCATAAATTGATGGGAAACGGTTTGGTCTTGGTTCACTTTCTTAGGAGCAGACCAGGATTCACCTTGATCAGAAGACTTCACGACCCAAACATCTGTATTTTTACTCCCATTGATTTGATCGGCCCAACTTAAATAAAGGGTTCCATCGCTTGCCTTACCGCTGCGATCGATTTGAAAATTTGGCAAGCCGTTGCAACGGTAAATCCCCGGGATTTTGTGCTCCCACCCTCCCACTTGTGGCCAAAGTGTTTTCTCCACCTTCAGCCACGTGTCTCCGCCATCATCAGACCGCTGAAAAACCAATCCTTTGGCATTCGCCCACACCACATAGACTTTTCCGTTCTTTCCCACCAATGGAATGGCCCCTTCCACCGTTTTGTCATCATCCAGACAATCGCCGGCAAAAAAAGACAGCGATTTAGGCGTTGACCAAGTCAAGCCTCGGTCAATGGATTTACTGAACATGATGCGTGAAGAATCCAACACATTCTTCGAATCATAGGTGTCAAATTGGGTCCACGTTAAGTAGATGTGGTTCGTGACTGGATCGATGTCTACCCAATGTTTGTCTTGCGCTTTCTTGCCATTGGGTATTGGAAAAGTACCGTTGCTAAAAGCAAGTGGATTTTGCATGTTGTCATTGTATTGACATACAATTCGATCAATCCAAGCCCCTTTCGGATAATCGGAGAGGTGAAAATAATACAACCTTCCCAATGCATCAAAAGTGAGTACCGGATCTCCATAAACCCCAAAAGGGGAATTCAATTCGGCACTTTGCCATGAAGCACCATTGTTTGATGAATAATAGTAGTGGTTAAGTACCGCACCAATTGCAATTTCATTGGTGTTTTTTGGATGGATGGCAATGGAGGGCTCTGACGGTAATTCTTGAATTGGGTTGACACGAATGTTTGTAAACTGTGCCATGAACGGAATCCAACTACCGAAGCCAATAAGTATAAAGTGGTAAAGTCGAATCATCGTGATGGGTTTTAAAAATGTATTGCGACTTATGGGTTCCGGTTATTTTAACTTTTACCTCCTGCATAATTTGGTCACGTGCAATGAACAAAACAGTCTCCTCTCCGATTTCCATTCCATTCATGATTCCCTCGAGCATGGCTTTGTCCACACGGTATCCCATGCAAGAAATGATTTCATCGTTTACACTGAGGCCGGCATCCTCCGCTGAGGACCCTGTTCGTATTGATTTCACCATCACCTTCCCCCCGTCGTCGCTTACCGATGCACCAAAAACAGGCTTCATTCCTCCCACGTCACTCACTTCAATTCCCAGGGGCAAAAAGTAGGTGGAATAAGGAATCACTTCAGTACCGTCAATGTATTTTTTGTAAAAATCAGTTAAATCTTGTCCCGTAAACTTCTCAAGTACCTCCTTAAATTCAGCGTCTGTAAAACCACGCTTTTTCCCAACATGGTAGGTTTCATACAAATGCTTTAGCACGTGGTCTAAGCCCTGCTTACCTTTGGAATGTTTGATGACCATTGCATCGAATACTGCGCCCAAAACGGCTCCTCTTGAATAATAGGTCATGGTCGTATTGGCGCTGTTTTCATTGGGACGATAGGCTTTGATCCACGCATCAAAACTGGCATGAGAAACCGGTTGTACCCTGCTTCCCAGCGAACCTTCTACGTAATTGATGCTGCTTTGAATTTTCTTCAAAAAGACTTCTTGGGTATAAAAACCGCATCTTCTCAAAATCAACTCATCGTAGTACGAAGTAAATCCTTCCATTACCCAAAGTAAGTTGGTATACACCTCTTGGTCGTAGTTGAAAGGTCCCAACGCAATGGGACGGATGCGCTTAACATTCCACAAGTGGAAATATTCATGGGCTACCAAATTTAAAAAGGAGAGGTATTCACTTCCGGCATAGGTCCAACGATCCACACTCAGCACCGTACTGTTGGCATGCTCCAAACCGCCGTCGCCACCTATCACATTGTGCACAATGAAAAGATAGTTTTCATTGGGATTTACACCGACAACCTTGGTTTCTTCTTCTACAATGATGGCCATATCGCGCTTTAATTCTTCAGGATTGTAATTCCCTTCTCCATACATTGCAACGGTGTGTTTAACACCTGCCGCCATGAAATCAAATGTTTCGTGGTTTCCAATTTCAATGGGAGAATCCACCAATTGGTCATAGTTTTCAAATCGAAACGAAAAGGCATTTCCTTTTTGGATTTGGTTGTTCAAGGATTTTAATCCCGTTGAAACTTTTTTAAAGGTAACCGCAGGAATTACATCCAAGGTACCTCCCAAATCTTTTGCGCCATCCAAATACATGAACATGGCAGGACCACTTACAAACCCATGTGTATTGTCTAAAAAATTGGTTCGAACACTTTGTTCAAAAGCATATACTTCGTATTTTACAACAAAGGACGTGGCGCCTTTCAGTTCTATTTCCCAGGCATTCTTAGTCACTTTTACCACGTTCAAGGATTTGCCGCTTCCGTCAACGGCTTTGACTTGGTTAAGGTTTTTCGAGAATTCTCTCACCAAATAGGATCCAGGTGCCCAGACAGGTAGTTTTACCAAAGCTGATTTTTGCTTGAGGTCTTTCACCGACATTTCTACTTGGAAATAATGAGATTGGGGCTTCGCCATTCGAAGGGAATAATGAATCTCAATGGCAAAGGCGAGTTGACAAAAAGCAAGTACACCCAATAAAAATAAATAACGCATATAGGAGCTTTTAGAATGGATTTAAATCAATAATCTCGGACAAAAATACACTTTAAGCTCAAAAGTAGTCACAACAGGAAAACACAGGTTTGACCTAAAAAGCTTATTTTTGAGAGAATGCATTCATTTTCACTGGAACAAGAAATCGAAAAATTTCCAAACATAGGGTTGGAAGCCATAGAGCGGGTCGCTTTGATGGATCGTGTGGATACCAAGTTTGCCTTCGACGCCTCTTTCCTTCCCATACTGATGCCTTTTTTACTTGAAAACTTTCGCATTCTGCAGATCGGAAATGCCCGGTTGATGCACTATGAAAATGTATATTTTGACACGCCCAACTTCAATTTTTACAAGGCACATCACGACAGAAGACAGACGCGGTACAAAATTCGAACGCGAAAATACGTCGAAACGAATGTATGTTTCTTAGAAATAAAAAAACGGAGCAAGGGAAAAACACATAAACAACGAATGCTTTCAGATACCATGACATTGACCCCCGAACATCTTTCTTTTGTAAAGTTGGGACTGGGCGAACTGCCAAATTTGGAGCCTAAGTTGGCTAATTCGTTCCAAAGAATTACCCTTGTGAACCATGAAATGACGGAGCGCCTCACCTTTGATTTTAAGATTTCCTTTTCCAAAGAGAAACAAGAAAAGACGATGGATGGACTTGTGATTGCTGAACTCAAACAATCAACCCTCACGCGTGATTCCCCCTTCTATCTTTTTATGAAAAATCATGGAATCAGGCCCCATTCAATCAGTAAGTATTGCTTGGGAATTGTAACCCTTTACGGAAAAGAATCCGTGAAAACCAACGCATTTAAAGATAATCTTAGATATTTGCACCACATTCATACCTTTAATTCTTGACCCATGACCCTACCCCTGTTTCAAAATTTTCAAGATAATTTTAATTGGGACACCAACGATTTAAGTGTGTTTTCCATCCGTTTTGCCATAAATATCGTATTCCTTTTCTTAATCATTCGGTTTTTATATTATCCAAAAACGAAGCGAAAAGATTACCTCTTCACCTATTTCATCATTGGCATCATCACCTTCATACTTTGCTTTTGCTTGAACAAACTAAACATTGAAATTGGAATGGGACTGGGATTGTTTGCCATATTCGGAATCATACGTTACCGCACGGATGCCATCGAAATCAAGGAAATGACCTATTTGTTTTTAATCATTGGACTCAGCGTTGTAAATGCCCTTTTGGCGACAGAAAAATCGCATCAAATCAACTTGTTAGAATTGGGATTGATCAACACAGTGGTGCTGGTCGTGCTCTACGTCTTGGAAAACCTTTGGTTGATGAAACACGAGAGCAGAAAAGTACTCACTTATGACCGTGTCGACCTATTGAATGCATCACAATATGAAGAAATGAAGGCTGACCTTGAAGCCAAAACGGGATTGATCATCAACCGATTTGAGATTGGAAGAATTAATTTTTTGAATGACACCGTTCAGGTGCGTTTGTTTTACTATGCGGACGACCAAGGCTTTTCAAATTATGGTGCAGAATAAACCTCAAGCAGCGTGAAAATTTTATTAGGGTTGTTGTTTCCCTTTGGTTTGATCTATGGATGGATTATCGCTGTTCGAAATCTTTTTTTTGACTGGGGTATTTTTGACATGTATGAAATTCCAGGTAAATCCATCGGAATTGGCAACCTGAATGTAGGAGGTTCAGGAAAAAGTCCACTCACGCTTTATTTAATGAAATTGCTTCAAAATGAATTTCCGATTTACATCCTATCCAGGGGGTATGGTCGGACCACCAAAGGCTATTTTGAATTATCCAATGCGCATACAGCTTCAGAGGTTGGGGACGAACCCCTCATGTATTTCCAGCATACATCCGAGAACGACAGCGTACATGTATGCGAAAAAAGAAGAATTGGGTTGGAAAAGATGGGCTGGCCAAAACCGGGAATACTCTTGTTAGATGATGTCTTCCAACACCGTGCGGTTCACCCAGGATTGTCCATCCTTGTAACTGATTTTTCCAAACCCTTTTTTACGGATTATGTCTTTCCCATGGGAAGGTTAAGAGAAAGCAGAAAAGGCGTAAAACGCGCCTCAATGGTGATATTCACAAAATGTCCCGACCCAATAAGCGAGGCAGATAAGGCAAGAATTAAGTCGCGGATGCAAAAATACAAGGTGCCGTATTTCTTTAGCCACATTGTATATCCGGAGCGGTATTCGATTGCTAATTTGGAGGTAAACAACCCGAACAAAGTCCTGCTTGTGAGTGGCATTGCCAACCCAAAACCGCTGATTGACCACTTGAAAAAAACCATGGAAGTCATTCCCATTTCCTTTGGTGACCACCACCGATTCTCCGTACAAGACATTGAAGCTATTCACAAAAAATTTGATACCTTTGAAAACACAAAAACCATTATTCTCACTACTGAAAAAGACTTTATGCGTTTGAAGAATTCTCCCTTAGAACTGCACATCAAAAACCACCCTTGGTATGTGCAACCTATGTCGGTAGCATTTGAAGATGCCCAAACTTTTCACTCAATTATTTATAACTATGTTAACTAAAATCAAAGAAACCGCTGCTTACATTCAATCGAAAACCCAAGTAAAACCTACCGTAGGTATCATCCTAGGAACTGGGCTTGGCGGATTGGTAAAAGAAATTAAAATCATTGATGTCCTGCCTTATGCGGAAATCCCAAACTTCCCGGTATCCACCGTAGAAAGTCATTCTGGGAAACTTATTTTCGGAGAATTAGGAGGAAAACAAGTGATTGCGATGCAAGGAAGATTCCACTATTACGAAGGCTATTCCCTTCAAGAGGTAACCTTTCCTGTTCGCGTAATGAAATTGCTTGGCATTGAACAATTGTTTGTCAGCAATGCCTCGGGTGGCGTAAACCCCGATTTTGAAGTCGGTGAAATCATGATTATGAACGACCACATCAATCTTTTTCCTGGAAATCCATTGATCGGGAAAAACATCGATGAGCTTGGCCCAAGATTCCCAGACATGAGCGATGCTTACGACCAAGGAATGATTGACCTGGCGCTTGAAATTGCCAAAGAAGCAAACATCAAGGTGGCAGTCGGATGCTATGCAGGACTTACCGGACCTACCCTTGAAACCCCTTCAGAATACAAATACGTTCGCGTTATCGGTGCAGATGCGGTAGGAATGTCAACCGTACCCGAAGTCATTGTTGCAAGACACATGGACATTCCTTGTTTTGCAATCTCCATCATCACAGACCTTGGTGTTCCCGGGAAAATAGAGAAAGTGAGCGTGCAAGACGTAATCAACGTAGCAAGCCGACAAGAGCCAAAAATGACGCAAATCATGATGACTTTAATTTCTCGCATCTAAGATGGAACCTGGCATTCGAGAAAAATACCAAGCGGTCATTGGATTGGAAGTGCATACCCAAATGCTCACAGCTTCCAAGGCGTATTCTGCGGATGAAAATTCATACGGCGCTTCACCCAATACCTTGGTCAGTCCCATTACCCTAGGTCACCCTGGAACCTTGCCGGTTGTCAATGAAAAAACCATTGAATTCGCAATTCGACTGGGTCTTGCCTGCGATTGTGAAATTGCTGGACATCAATATTTTGCCAGAAAAAATTATTTCTACCCCGACCTTCCAAAAGGCTATCAAATTACACAAGACAAAACCCCCATTTGCCAAGGTGGCTTTGTTTTGATCCGCGACGAAAACGGAAATGAAAAGAACATAGGCCTTACCCGTATTCACATGGAAGAAGATGCCGGAAAAAGCATTCACGACGTCGATGTTTACGATACTTTGGTCGACCTAAACAGAGCAGGGGTACCTTTACTAGAAATCGTTACCGAACCAGACATTCGAAGTTCGCAAGAAGCATATGGTTTTTTAACCGAAGTAAGAAAATTGGTCCGCTACCTAGAAATTTGTGATGGGAACATGGAAGAAGGCTCCATGCGATGTGATGCCAACATTTCTGTGATGTTGAAAGACGCCAAAGAATTTGGTACCAAAGTCGAAGTAAAAAACATGAACTCCATTCGAAATGTTCAGCGGGCGATTGAATTTGAGATTACGCGACAAATTGAAACCCTAGAGTCTGGAGGTTCCCTCTCTCAAGAAACGCGTGCTTTTGATGCCCTCAAAGGAATCACCATTTCCTTGCGTTCCAAAGAAGCGGCTAACGATTACAGGTATTTCCCTGAACCAGACCTTCCGCCTTTGTTTATCGGAAAAGAACAGATAGATGCCGTTGCCAAAGATATGCCGCCACTGCCGCGCGCATTGTTTTTAAAATACACACAAGAACTTCAATTGAGCGCTTACGACGCTTACAATTTGACCGATAACAAAGCCATTGCGATGTTTTTTGAAGATGTGATTGAACATACCAAAGAATACAAATCCGCAGCAAATTGGGTGATGGGTGAAGTAAAATCCTTCCTCAATGAAAAAGGGGTTGAAATTCATGATTTCCCCATTTCTCCCGCACGTTTGGCAGGACTCATCACCCTGATACAGCAAGGAAAGGTTTCAAACTCGATTGCCGCACAACGTATATTCCCTGAAATGTTGAACGGTGACGAAACTGCAGAGGCCATTGCTCAAAAACTTGACTTGATTCAATCTTCAGATGATGGCGTTTTGAATGAGTACATCGCAAAAGTAATGGAACTTAATCCCACTGAAGTGGCTAGGTATCGGGCCGGAGAAAAACAACTGATCGGCTTTTTTATGGGACAACTGATGAAAGTCTCCGGTGGAAAAGCAGACCCAAAAGTCTCAAATCAAATGTTGCGAAAAAACCTAGATGCATAAAATGAAATCGAAACGGTATATTTTTCTTTTGGGTTGGATGTTGGTTCTCACTTCACTTTCGTGCGAGGACAAACCTGCGATTGCCGACGAAAAACCCATAAATTTTACGGTTTCAGGTAAGATTTCAGGAGCTGGTGGCCTGAATTTATACGTGGAAGCACCCACCGAGAATGGAATGATTACCCTTGCATCAAATGCCATAGAAGCCGATGGGTCTTTCAAAATCGAAGGGAACATTTCAGGACTTGGATTTTACCAGTTACGCCTCGGTGAGAACAAAGAAAACTCCATTCCAATCACCCCAAAACCAAAGGACCACTTGAAACTTAACACGCAATTTGACGCCTTTACCCGCAACCCCAATGCAAAAGGTACCGATTGGAGTCGATGCATGAATGAATATATGGTTATCTTGAATTCCTATCGTCAACAACAAATGGCGCTTATGGCTCAACAGCGTCAAATTACTGAGGGTGAATACGCTTCAAAACTCAACGCAATCAAAGTACCCATGACCGAATTTGCGGTACAAAAGATCAACCAAAACCCATCCAATCCCTATAACATCATTTTGACAATGGAGCTTTTTCCGATGACAAGTTTCGAGGGATGGAATCCTGACTTTTTGAAATCTTTTGATAAGGTTCGAAAGGCTTTTTTACAGAATTACGGAAATTGTCCAGCCACCTCCGCAATCGATTCGCAATACCAACAGCTGTCTGCAGGATACCAAGACTTCAAACGATTGGAAAACGGTGAAATCATCGCACCCAATTTCGCTTTGTCGGATGTAAATGGCAAAACGGTAAAACTAAGTGACTTCAGAGGAAACCTTGTACTGATTGATTTTTGGGCTTCATGGTGTGGTCCTTGTCGTCAAGAAAACCCCAATGTGGTTGCCCTATACAAAACCTACAAAAAACGTAATTTCACCATTCTGTCTGTATCCATGGACGAGGACCCTGTAAAATGGAAAGAAGCCATAAAAATGGATGGACTTATTTGGGATACCCATGTAAGTGATTTAAAAGGATGGAAAAGTGGAATGGTGCCATTGTATCAATTTGACGGCATTCCCTTTACAGTACTGGTTAATCCCGAAGGAAAAATCATCGCAAAAGGCCTGCGAGGAGATGCATTGAAATCAAAAATAGAAACCTTTTTTAAGAACCAACCATGAAAAATTTACTTACCGCAACCCTGCTCCTATTCTTCGGGAATTTCGTTTTTTCACAAACCCCTGTCAAAGTAAGTGGGCAATTTTTACATTCCCCTGTTGACTCCGTTTACATCTCGAAATTTACAGGAAAAGGATATACCAACATTAAAGGAACCAAATTGGCCAAGGATGGTAAATTTTCTATTCAAACCACCATTCCATCTCCCGATTATTATGTAATCCGATTGGGAAATGTACACACCAACATCATTTTACAAGACAGCAGTGACATCAAGGTCTATGGAGATGCAAAGAAACTTAAAGAATTCTGCAATTTCGTAGGGTCAGATGCATCTCAAGCCATGAACGGTTTCGCGGTCCGTTTGGAAAAATGGAACATGAAAAGTGATTCTGCTTTCAAGGCGATGACGACCACCGACACGGTACAAAAACGGAAAATCAACGAATACATGACCAAGGAATATTACAGCTATTTGAATGACAGACAGCAGTTTGTTGCAGACAATCCAAATTCTCCTGCCCTAATTGTCGCTTTGGTTTCATTCAATGCAGAAACAGAATTTGATTCGTTCGAAACCATCTTAAACCAACTTGTAATAGGTTTTCCTCAAAGCCAAACCGTAAAAGATTATGTCAACTATTCGAATTCCTTAAAACTTAAGAAAGAGGAAGATAAAAGAAAGGCAGAGGTGGTAAATCAATTCGCACCCGGTAAAAAAGCACCCGAATTTGAAGAATTAACGAGCGACAGGAAAACAACCTTGAAATTGGCTGACCTCAAAGGGAAGTACGTATTGATTGATTTCTGGGCATCCTGGTGTGGTCCCTGCAGAAAGGAAAATCCAAATGTGGTGAAAACCTACGAAAAGTATAAAGACAAAGGATTTACAGTGTTAAGTGTGAGTTTGGATTCAGACAAGGACAAATGGTTGGGTGCCATTCAAGCAGATAAACTTTCTTGGCCAAACCACGTGAGTGATTTAGGGGGTTGGAATTCTAAGGTTCCAAGAATGTATAATGTTTCCAGCATTCCTTTTACGGTACTTCTTGACAAGGAAGGAAACATCATTCAAACCAATTTAAGGGGAGAAGCCTTGGAGGAGAAACTTGCAGAAATCTTCGGGCAATAAGGATGCAAATTGCCTATTTCGCTTCCGACTTTCACCTTGGCGTGCCTGATAAAGTTAGCTCGCTAAAAAGAGAAAAGGAAATTGTAGCTTGGCTGGATTTTGCTTCTACAGACGCAACAGACATCTACCTTGTTGGCGATGTGTTCGATTTTTGGTTTGAATACGCGATGGCCATTCCAAAAGGATTCACCCGACTCTTGGGCAAGATTGCCCAACTCAGCGACCAGGGGATTCAGTTTCATTTTTTCAAAGGAAATCACGACATGTGGACCCGAGACTATTTCCAAGAGGAACTCAATATGAAGGTGTACAGCCATCCCGTTGATGTAAACTTTCACAGCAAAAAATACATGATTGGGCATGGCGATGGACTGGGTCCTGGAGACCGAGGGTATAAACTTGTCAAAGCCCTTTTGCGAAGCAAAGCTTGCCAATGGTTGTTCGAGCGCATTCATCCAAATTTCGGAATACGACTGGCTTCCTCTTTGTCACAAAGCAGTAGAAAACACACCAAGGATGAAAAGCTTTTCTTTGGTTTTGAAAATGAATGGTTGTACCTCTTTGCAAAGGAAACCCTTAAACATACACACTACGACTTTTTTATCTTTGGCCACAGACATTTTCCGATGGCCCTCAAATTGGAAAACAGCACCTATATAAACCTTGGTGAATGGCTCCACTTCAAGACCTTTCTGAAAATTGAAAACAACCACCCTGAAATGTATCAGTGGATGGATGGCAAAGCAATCACCTATAATCCCTTCGATGGAAGTGACGTTTGACAACATTGACCTTTCAAAACTCGACCTTGTCGCTGAGGCCCTCTTGCCAATGTTGAGCGTAAAAACAGCCGTTTTAATCCATGGAGAAATGGGGGCTGGCAAAACGACGTTTGTACAAGCGCTTCTTCAGCGCATGGGCATTCAAGAAACCAAGGGTTCTCCTACCTTTGCAATCATTGAAGCATACGATTCAGATGCATTCCAAAAAATCTACCACATCGATGCCTACCGGCTCAACTCAGATGAAGAGGCTGCTTCTGTTGGACTCGATGAACTTTTTGAAGAAAATGCACTTTTTTTAGTCGAATGGCCCGAAAAAATTAGTAAATTTCTTCCTGATAGGTGCATTCACCTCGAAATCCAACCCATCGATGCCTTTAACAGAACTTTTACCTTAACACATGATAACTGATCCGGAATTACTAAAATCATTGCTTCACCAAGGGAGTTTGATGCCTAAAGAGGAAATGCTTGAAGTTCAACGCAAAAAAGGCAGCTTGTTCATTGGCATTCCAAAAGAAACATCTTTTCAGGAACGTAGGGTCGCCCTTGTACCCGAAGCGGTTTCGTTGTTGGTGGCAAACGGTCATAGGGTACGCGTAGAAACAAATGCTGGCAAAGAATCAAGCTTTTCTGACAATGATTACAGCGAAGCAGGCGCAGAAATCGCTCACGACAAAAGAGAAGTGTACAGTTGTGACATCATTTTTAAAGTAGCTCCGCCGACAGAAGCAGAAATCGAACTCATGCCTGGAAACCAAACCTTTATTTCCGCATTGCAAATTGTCACACAACCGAAAGAAATCCTTCAAAAATTAATGGCCAAAAAAACCACTTGCATCGCATGGGATTTCATTAAAGATGAAGATGGTGTGTTCACAGTCGTTCGTACCTTAGGAGAAATTGCGGGAAACACATCCATTTTGGTGGCCGGTGAACTGCTTTCCTCCTACACCCTAGGAAAAGGACTGATGCTTGGAGGTGTGGCTGGAGTTCAACCTACAGAAGTGGTCATCATTGGCGCTGGTACCGTTGGCGAATTTGCAACCAGGGCAGCATTGGGCCTAGGAGCTACAGTGAAAGTATTCGACAATTCAGTTGCCAGGCTTCGACGCCTGCAAAACGTTGTAGGAAATCGTGTTTTTACCTCCATTATTCAACCTAAGGTTCTTGCAAAAGCCATCCGCCGATCCGATGTAGTCATTGGCGCATTGCGCGCACCCATGGGTAGAACACCTTGCGTGGTCTCAGAAGAAATGGTAGAACAAATGAAGGAAGGCTCTGTAATTGTTGATGTAAGCATCGACCAAGGAGGTTGTTTCGAGACTTCCGTGGTTACCAATCACCTAGACCCCGTATTCATCAAATATGGTGTAATTCACTACTGCGTACCGAACATTGCCTCCAGGGTCTCGCGTACCGCTTCCTTTGCCCTCTCAAACATCTTCTCACCCTTGTTATTGGACATGGGAGACCGAGGTGGCGTTGAGGAACTCATCCGTCGCAAACCAGGACTTCGAAACGGTGTTTACATCTATAAAGGTGTCCTCACCAATGAAGTGTTGGGAAAGGTATTTGACCTCAGCTACAAAAGCATAGACTTACTGCTGCCACGTCCATGATGCAACCGTTAACGTTTCCACCCACGGTACTGAAATTGAAAAAAGTTGGGGAACAGGTTCATGTCTTTTGCCTCATTCGAAAAAAATGGTTGGTACTCACCCCAGAAGAATGGGTACGACAACATGTAATCGGTTTTTTGTCCGACCAAAGAAAGGTACCACTTTCCTTAATCGCTGTGGAAAAAGGGTTTCTATACAATGGAAAGAAAAAGCGTTGGGACATCGTTACCTATGACCCTCAGGGCAACCCAAAGATTTTGGTGGAGTGCAAGCAAACCAATGTTGGACTTTCTACACCCGCCCTGCTTCAGGTAAGTTCATACCAAAAAATCATTCAATCCGATAAAATCGTGGTGACCAATGGACTGGATTGTTTTGTCTATGAAGGTCAAGAATGGAAGGATGGGATACATTTTATTTAGTTTTCACTAAATCCAAGGTTCCCCGATTTCATATTTTGATAAGCCCGTCCTAGATAGGCCAGCAATATGCGCATGGAATCAAAAGCTGTTTCTGTCTCAGCAGAAATTTCTTGTCCGCGCATTTTCAATTGCAACTTCATGTTCATGGCATACACAGCCACTTCGATGGGATGCACATCCAGTAATTTTGATTTTGATTTGAATTCTTCAATGTATTCAGAAGCTGCCTCAAACAGAGAAATGTACTTTTGATCCAAGGTTATGGTCAACAAGGTTTGGTGCAAGTAACGCAATTCCATGATCACTTCCTCGACTTCATACAAATGTCCGGCGCTATGTTTTCCTGAATTTTTTAGTTGTTGGCAAATGTTGGTATACCATTCTATGTATTGTACCTCGAAACTTGGGTTTGGAATGATTTGTTTTACGTAGTTTTCGACAATGCTGTTTTCATCCAATCCAAATTTTCGTACGATGTCTTCAACATTGTACATATAAATCAGAAATTCAATGATGTTCTCTGCGCGTTTCTTTTGGGCAATCAGCATCTTATTTTAAATCTTTTTCGATGTTCGCTTGGTTTTCATTGAGGAAACGAATAAAATCCGTGGTAACATTCATTTTGGGTTGAATGTAGTTGATTTGTCCGCCAGCGCCATGAATCAACAAGATGTCGATTCCATTTTTCTCACAATACTGTTTTCCCATCACTTCTATTTTCTTCGAAATGATTTCTAATTTTTTCACCGATTCCTCTTCAATTTTAGCCCCTTCGGTTTGTTGGTATTGCATCAAGGTCTGCTCCATCATCTGTGCCTTTTGCTGTATTTGAAGGATTTCATTTTGCGACAATAAGCCATTGCGGGCCTTTTCATCGTTTCTTTGGACATAACCTTCCAATTCTTTGGACCTTCGTTTCACTTCGGATTCAAACGCCCTTTGCTTTTTAATCACCGCAGCATCTTCCTTTTTGTAGTATTCGAAACGCTCCTTTAGACTGTCATTGTGGTAAAATGCAATCACAAAGTCGTTTTCAAACCTCGTAATCACCGTAGGCTTGGTATCTTTTTTTACTTCTTTGTCCTTTGATTCACAAGCTACCAAAAGAGAAAAAGCGGTCATGGCAATGATAAATTTTACTTTCATATTTCTATTTTTTCATTAGTTCTACCAAGTCTTCGCGCATTGAAAAAAACCGTTTCAAACAAGAAGAGAAAAACGCATCCGTTAATTTTGATTCAAACCCATTTAAATCTTCCATTTCTGCTACGGGAATTTTAAAGATTTGCTCAAATTGGTCCAACGTAATCTTTAACAAATACTTCCCGTTGTATTCATGAATTTGCACCAAATAATGGTTGTGGGGAATTTCTTTAACCAATCGCATGCGCAAAAATAAGAAAATTTAAGTCTTTGTTTCTCATTCTTATCGACAGCCGTCCATTCGCTACCCTTAAAAAGGTATTTATTTAGAATCATTCTAATATACCTAATTTGAGGTATAGGAATTTCATGCTTTGACAATGATCTTTGTCAAAAAAAAAAAAATATGCGCAGGTTTCTGGTTTTTTTAATGCTATTGTCGTTCGCCCATACCCTCAAGGCGCAAGATTCCACTACTCGTCAAACCGCAGATGTAATTGTACGCACGTACCAATTGGCTAAAACCCTCCCAGATTCACTATGGAACTTCAGATTGGTCAGCGGAAAGAAGGTGGAAGTGATCTTTTTAAACACGAAAGATTACGATGTTTCCACGAACAATTATCGACAAATATTCAAACGAACACCAGGTATTTTTGTCTCCGAGCACGATGCCTCAGGATTGCAAACGAGCATTTCAACGAGGGGCTTAAGCGCAAACCGTTCTTGGGAATTTAACATGCGTCAAAATGGATATGACATCGCAGCCGATCCTTCTGGGTATCCCGAAGCGTATTACACCCCAACCCTTGATGCAGTTGCCAGTATTGAAGTTTACCGGGGATCATCGGCTTTGCAGTACGGCTCTCAATTTGGCGGGATGGTCAATTACGTACTAAAAGACAGAATCAACGACAAACCCATTGCTTACGAAGGATCACAAACCGTAGGCTCTTTCGGTTTGTTCAACAGCTACAATGCATTGGCCGGAAAAGTAAAAAATTGGTCCTATTACGGTTTTGTACACTACCGACAAGCAGATGGTTTCCGTCAAAACAGCCAATACAAAACCCAAAGTTATTTTGGTAAACTTACGTATGCCTTGAAAAAGGGGAAGATTTCCGCAGAATATTCGAACAGCTCTTACCTCAGCCAACAGCCTGGCGGAATTACAGATGCCCTGCTTACCAGCCATTCAGACACTTCGTTTCGAGCCCGCAATTGGTTTGAGCTTCCATGGAAAATCGTTTCAATGCAATTCCAATATGCTTTAACACCAAATACCAACATCCAATTTCAAACTTCCTATACTTTCGCACACCGAAATTCTGTAGGTTACCTAAAACCCATCAGCATTCAAGACACCCTGAATGAAAATTTAGGAAGTTACAATCCCAGACAAGTTGACATGGACACCTACCACACGCTTTCCTCAGAATTCAGACTGAATCAAACGTACAAAATCGCTGGAATGCGACAAGTCTTGGCGGGTGGACTTCGTTTTTGCAAAAGCAACATTGACAGATCGCAATTTGGCGTTGGTACGGGGAATACAAATTTTGACTTAACCGTCACACCTGACGCTGCAGGAAATGCTTTTCCTAGGGTTTTTACTTTCGACACCTATAACTACGCTGTCTTCGTAGAGAATCAATTTCAACTTGGAAAAAAGTTAACGGTTACCCCAGGCTATCGAATGGAACTTCTTCAGTCCAGCATGATAGGAAGAAGTACCGCTTTGCCAAATGGCACCTTACCCCGCCAAGAAAACAACAGAATCATTGCCTTAGGAGGCTTAAGTGTCAAATACCAATGGCTAAAAACAGCTAAATACAACCTTGGGTTTTATGGGAATTTTTCGCAGAATTACCGACCTGCACAATACAGCGAAATGATTCCTTCGGGAACCACCGAAAAGGTAGATTCAAATTTGGTGGATGTACATGGAATTACCTCAGAAGTGGGTGCAAAAGGAACGATCAATTCCCGTTTTGGCCAATTCACTTACGACCTCAATGCTTTTTACCTTCGATACAATGATAAAATAGGAACTTTAACTGTAAATGGGAATCCATACAAAACAAACATAGGGGATGTAGAAAGCAAGGGAATTGAGTTCTACACGGAATATATGTTTTACAATCCCTTCTTAAAAAATGCCAAATACGGCGAACAATTGAGCGTCTTTGTCAGCGGAACCTTGTTGGACGCACGTTACAAAAGGTGGGACAATCCTAACATTGCGGGAAATGAAACCACCTCCATATTGGGTAAAAAAGTTGAATATGCGCCAAGTACAATCATACGTTGCGGAGTGGATTACAAATACCGTTGGATTGCTTTCAATTACCAATTTGCATATACTGGCGATGTATTTACAGATGCCGCCAATACCCAATCACCCAATGCAAATGCTACCGTGGGAAGCCTGCAAGCCTATGCAATACATGACGCGGGTATTTCTGTGAATTTCATTGATAGTTACACCTTAAAATTCGGGGTTAACAACCTAACCAATGAGCGCTATGCCACCCGAAGATCAGGAGGTTACCCAGGGCCAGGATTGTTGCCTTCGCAAGGAAGGTCGTTTTACGGAACCTTGTCTGTGAAAATTTAATACAAGAATCTTTAATAGAATTTGATGTATGTTAAAAAAATATTCTAAATTCGGCAAAGTATAAATCAAGCTAACTTGCGGTTAAATAAACTATGATCAGTATTTTCGTTGCCAAACTTGACTTTGGCGTGGATAGCAATCAGTTAAGGACGCTGTTCGAAGAACACGGAAAAGTAAACAAAGCTTCTGTTGCTACAGACAGAGAAACAGGTAATTCCCGAGGATTTGGATTTGTTGAAATGGAAAACGATGACGAAGGTCACGCTGCCATTCGTGCATTGGATGGATCCATCGTGAATGGCCGAAACATCGCTGTAAAACAAGCTGAAGAGCGTGGTGACACCCGTGGCAGTCAACCCAGAACTGAACAAAAAGGCGGTTACCAAAAAAGCAATACAGGAAAACCAGATACCCGAAGCAGCACACCGGGATCTTATTCACCTTCTCCAAGACCTGCAGATGGAATCATTCCAGAAATCGCCATAGATCCCTTAAAAGAAGTTCGTAAAAAAGTCTCCAAAGACAAAGAGAAAAAAAGCCCCAGCGCAGAAGTTGACAGAAGCAAAAAACCGAAAATGGACGCTTACAAAAAAAGCGGCAAAAAAAGTCAGTTTTTTGACGATGACGATGATGAGCTTGAAGGGGGATTGTTCTCATTCTCGGATGAAGAAGACGAAGATTAAGCATCCCTCCAATCAATTAGGCATTTCTTTTTTTACTTTTGCAGCGTATGGTTGAAAGTTACCCGCATTTTCTAAAGCATCCCGTTTTTAAGGTCGCCTCAGAAATTGCTACTTCGAATGCATTGGAAGCCTACGTAATTGGTGGATTTGTTCGAGATTGTTTTTTGGAAAGACCGTGTAAAGACATAGATATTGTCGTGGTAGGAGACGGACCAGAATTCGCCCAAAAAGTTGCTGAAAAACTCAAGGTTAAAAAAATCTCCATCTTTAAAAATTTTGGGACCGCACATTTTCGATACAAAGACATCGACGTGGAATTTGTAGGGGCAAGAAAAGAATCCTACGACCGAAACTCCAGAAAACCGGTCACCGCATCTGGTAGCCTTCAAGACGATCAATTGCGCCGAGACTTTACCATCAATGCTTTGGCTTTTGACCTTCACCAGGAATCCTATGGAAAACTCATCGATCCCTTCAATGGATTTGAAGACCTCCAAAAAGGAATACTCAGAACGCCTCAAAATCCTGCCGAAACCTATTCTGACGACCCCCTAAGAATGATGAGGGCCATTCGTTTTGCAACGCAACTGAACTTTTCCATTGAAAAAAATTCGCTCGAAGCGATTTATGCCGAAAAAGAACGATTAGAGATCGTTTCCATGGAACGCATCATTGATGAAATCAATAAAATCATCCTCAGCAATGTTCCTTCTCGCGGCTTCAACCTGTTAAATGCTACCGGTTTATTGGAGAAAATATTTCCAGAAATGACACAGCTTCAAGGCATTGAAACCCGCAATGGAATGAGCCACAAAGACAATTTCTACCATACGCTTGAAGTACTCGACAACCTTTCTGAAAACAGCAAGGACCTTTGGTTGCGCTGGGCAGCCATTCTACACGACATCGCAAAACCCCCTACGAAAAGATTCGATGACACGGTGGGTTGGACCTTTCATGGCCATGAAGAAATGGGCGCAAGGATGGTGCCCAGAATATTTAAAAAACTTAAGCTGCCGTTAGACGCCAAAATGAAGTACGTCCAAAAAATGGTAAGACTTCACCTCCGCCCCATTGCATTGGTAAAAGGCACCGTTACAGATTCTGCCGTAAGACGACTCTTGTCAGAAGCGGGGGATGACATTGATGACCTCATGCTGTTGTGCAATGCCGACATTACCTCGAAAAATGATTTCAAGGTGAAGAAATTCAAAAAGAATTTTCAATTGGTAGAAGAGAAATTAAGGACCGTAGAAGAGAAAGACCGCATCCGAAATTTCCAACCTCCCATCTCAGGAGAATTCATCATGAAGTACTTCGGTGTTGGGCCTTGTGCTGAAATTGGATGGATAAAAAACAACATTAAAGAAGCCATTTTGGAAGGGAAAATTGAAAATACCTACGACCAAGCTCTGGCGGAAATGTGTATACTTGGAAATGAAATTGGGCTTAAGCCTGCGAACCAAGTAAATACGTAAATTTGTAAAAAAAGCACTATGCCAGGATTAAAATTCAGGGTCTTACTGGATTCAGACGCGAAAGAAGAAGTTTTTAGAGACATCCTGATTTCCAACGACGATCATTTTGAAAGTTTTTATAAAGCCATTATGGATGCTTTTGACTTCAAAGGTGACCAAATGGCCAGCATCTATGTTTCCAATGACCAGTGGGACAAAGGGCACGAAATCAATTTAATGGACATGACCTACGATGACGATGCGTTGGATGCACCAGCAAATGTCATGAACAAAGCCATTATCGGGGATTTTTTAACCGATACAGACCAGAAATTCATTTTGGTTTACGACTTCTTGAAAATGTGGATTTTTCTTATTGAACTCATTGGCTACGAAGCGGAAGGACCCACAACCCCACAATTGGCGTTAAGCATGGGAAAAGCCCCTGCAGAAAATTCAAAGGAAGCCCTTGAAGAAGATTTTTTCATCGCAGGAGGGGGTTCGGTTTCAGATGAGGATGAAGATGCGTACGGTTTTGATGACTACGACGATGATTACAACGAAGAGGATTTGACGGATTTTAACGACTTAGAATATTAATGACAGAGAAAGACCCCGTAGGAAAAGCCATTTGGGATTTTGCAAACACCCGGAAACCAGCAGACATCATTGTATCGTCTGACCTTTGCGAGGACGACATCATTCCTGTTGAAGTACTTTTCAGAAACTTTGAGGACATGCCCTTGCTGGAACAAAAAGCCATGGAACTGTGTCGAGGAAAAATCTTGGACGTGGGCGCAGGTGCAGGTCCTCATGCAAAATACCTGGATGACAAAGGCTTTGATGTTTATTCCATTGACAAGTCGAAAGGCGCGGTAGACTACCTAAGGTCTTGTGATTTGAAAGCCGAAAACATTGATTTCTTTGACTTTAAAGAGACTGGATTTGATACCATTCTGCTCTTGATGAATGGAATCGGTATTTCGGGGAATTTACAAAACCTAGAGAACACCCTCAAACACGCGAAAACCCTTCTAAAACCAGGTGGACAAATTTTATGTGATTCCTCAGATGTATCCTTTCTATACGATGAAGAAGACGGTTCCTTTTGGATGGATTTAAACGCTGAATATTACGGAAATTTCAAGTTTCAAATGCACTACAAAAAATGCAATTCAGAGCCCTTTGATTGGCTTTTTGTAGATTACGATCACCTCCATACCGCAGCTATGGAATGTGGATTAACAGGAAAACGCATCGCAGAAAGTGACCATCACTATTTGGCTCAATTAACCCTGGAAGCATGAAGTTAACATTCGTATTCTTGCTGTCACTCTTCCTTTTTGCCTGTCAAACCTATTCGGACGAACAAATTGACAGTTTTGATAAAAAAATAAGGACCTACACGAAACGGAATAAATTAAAAACCAAGGTTACAGATTCAGGACTTCATTACTTGTTTTTTACAAAAGGAGAAGGCAGAAGCGTTAAACTTACCGACAGCGTCCAAGTTACCTATGACTTATCCTTACTCAATGGTGACCTCATTCAAAAAATGCACAAACCCACCTATTTTTGTTTGCGCGGACTTAACAATGTGATTGTTGGGTGGAAAGAAGGATTGATTGATAAAAAAGTAGGAGATTCAATACTGGTAATTGTTCCACCCCAATTGGGTTATGGAAAATACGAGGTAAAAGACATCCAAAGCAATGAGATTTTGGTTTACAATATTAAAGTTTTGGGAATTAAATAAAAAGTAATCTCCAAATCAATCTCATTGTGTAAATTTGAAGCAGAAAAATAAATGACGGTATGAGTGTATTAGTAAACAAAGATTCAAAAGTAATCGTACAAGGTTTTACGGGAAGTGAAGGAACTTTCCATGCAGGACAAATGATTGAATACGGAACCAACGTTGTTGGGGGTGTTACGCCAGGAAAAGGCGGAAACCTACATTTAGATCGCCCAGTTTTTAATACCGTTGCAGAAGCAGTTAAATCTACCCAAGCAGATGTTTCTATTATTTTCGTTCCACCTCCATTCGCTGCAGATGCAATCATGGAAGCAGCAGAGGCAGGAATAAAAGTAATTGTTTGTATTACTGAAGGAATTCCAGTAAAAGACATGATCAACGCAAAAGAATACATTAAAGGATTTGATTGTAGATTAATTGGTCCTAACTGTCCAGGTGTTATTTCTGCTGACCAAGCCAAAGTGGGCATCATGCCAGGATTTGTTTTCAAAAAAGGAAAAATTGGAATCGTTTCTAAATCGGGTACCTTAACCTATGAAGCCGCTGACCAAGTTGCGAAAGCCGGGTTAGGAATTACTACCGCCATCGGTATCGGTGGAGACCCAATCATTGGAACGACGACCAAAGAAGCCGTAGAACTTCTTATGAACGATCCTGAAACTGAAGGAATCATCATGATTGGTGAAATTGGTGGTAACCTTGAAGCCATTGCCGCTCGTTGGATCAAAGAACATGGTACAAAACCTGTAGTTGGATTCATCGCTGGTGAAACCGCTCCGAAAGGAAGAACAATGGGTCATGCCGGTGCCATCGTAGGTGGAGATGACGATACAGCAGAAGCTAAGAAAAGAATCATGACAGAATGTGGCATTCACGTGGTTGACTCTCCTGCTCAAATCGGTTTGAAAATGGCTGAGGTAATGGGCGTATTGGCCTAACCCTTCTTACTTACTTAATTCCAGAAATCCCAAGTAACCCCTAGCTTCAATTGCCATGTGGGTATTGGATAATGCGCATAGACATTTTGTGTGCGGTTCATCCAAAAAGATCCGAAATTACTACCCGAAAGAAAAAATCGGAAGGTTTTCACTTGAAACCCAAGGGTTGCGGACATCCTACTGTAATTCAAAGCTTCATTTCCGATGCTTTGAAAATCAACCGTAGCCATAATGGGTTGAAATCCCATCGTTTTGTAACCTGCGAAATATTGACCCGATAAACTCGTGAAAAACGACAATCTTTTTGCCTTAGACAAAACCCCTGTGTAGGCAATGCGACCTCCCAAACTCCATTTCGGAAGAAACCTTGAGGCATTAGACTGCAACAACACGTCGGCCATCGGATATACCCTTAAACTTTTGATCCCCCACGCTGCTTCAAAATGCATATTCGTTAATTGTACAGCGCTGCCAGCCCCTTGGTTTGTCCATCCTTGTCCATCAAATTGAAAAACACCTGAAGTTTTCAACAAATCCACCCTCCACAAATACCCTAAGGATTTCCAGTTTCCTCGGCTTCCCATACTGAGCAAAAGCATATGCTGCAAAGAAGGATTTGAATTTGAAAAGTGCAAAGTGTTTCCAAAATACTGTCGCTGAAAAACGCTGGACGCTTCGTTTTTCACATTACCAATTACAAACCAAGTATGGCCTGAAACAATAGGACCAGCTGCATTGAAAGTAAAAAAAGACGCACCAAATCCACCGGAAAGATTTTTCCGATATTCGAGGTTTGCATCCCAAACGCCTTTGTGGTAAGATGCTTTCGCAAAAACACCTATTTCCAGTGTATCCATCTGCCTGGTTTTCATTCGAAAACGCCAGTAATCCGCCGTTATACCCGAGGATACACTCAAGCTTTTCTGGCCATACCTCAAGCCCAATTCATTCGAAGAAGTAACCCATTCCGAGCGGTCATAGGTATACAAACTGTCGGCGTAAATAACAGGATAAAGACCTGACAAAGTATCATTCTCCGCAAATACCCTGTTTTTGGTTGACATGGACGTATTCATGAGGAGTCCAAAAAACCGCAGCGAATCCCTGCTTAAAAAGTTGAAATCTTGGTGAAAACGAATGGCATTGTTGCGAAAAATTGAGGAACAGCTATCCTTGCGTACCGGTAAAAGTGTCAATGGAAAGAGTCCCGCCAAGGAATCTACTTGCACCCCACCACAAAACTGACGAAGGTCGTAGAAACTGTTTACATCCAACTGCATGGCATAGCGTTCACCAGATTTTTGGACCAAAAAATGAAGGTTTCGATTGGACCACGTGTTGTTTCGGATAAAGCCGTTGGCGCCATGTGTTTTCGCTTCTGCGTTGATGATCCATTGTTTTCGAAACGACTGGGCGTACTGAAAATTCAAGTGTTTACTCCCTTGGGTACCGAAACCATAGGCAAACCCAACATAAGGCAAAGCACTGAAAAAGGCATTGGGATGGTTCTTTTCGAACAAGTGTTGAGAGGAGCCTGAAGGGATGTAAACGTGTAGGGGATTTAAAAAAGGACTTTGTCCATTTCCGAGGGTGGGGAAAATGCCTTCCGAGGACCGTAAAAAATAATCGAGGGTATCTGTATGACCCAACATTTGATGATTTCCTTTTAGAGAATCTACCCTTGAAAGTTGGGCATGCGACAAATGGCAAGAAAAGGTAAGAAACAGAATCAGCGCAATAAAGCCGCTTTTAATCATGGGACAAACATACAAAAAAGGGAGGAAAGCCCTTTTGAAGATGTAGAAAATTAAAGACTTTTCATGTAAAGTTGCAAACCTGATTTAAGGTTGGAAGCTTTGTTCTTATGGATGATGTTACGTTTTGCTAATTTATCCAACATGGAGGCTACAGTAGGAAACAATGCAGTTGCCTCAGTAAGATCTTTCGTCGAACGCAATTTACGAACCGCATTACGCGTCGTTTTGTGTTGGTATTTATTCAATACTCTCTTTGTTTCGTTTGAACGAATTCTTTTAATAGCCGATTTATGGTTTGCCATAGCTTAAAATTAATCAAATAAATAAAACCAAGTACCCTTGCAAAATCTCCTTTGATTTGGAAGAAAAACCTTCTTCTTTCTCAATGGATACATGGACCGTCTAGCTTTGTAGCCCATAGGAGAATCGAACTCCTGTTACCAGGATGAAAACCTGGCGTCCTAACCACTAGACGAATGGGCCAAAAAATAATTCCCGAATTTGGGAGTGCAAATATACAGATTAAAATAAAAAAGCCAAACCTTACGATTCATTTTTTAAGAAAAATCTTCATCTTCGGATTTCAACTTAAACCCAAGTCTTTTTCCTGTTTGCAATTTCAAGGTTTCTCCCATGTAATGCATTTGATTCACAGTGATTTCGTCCTGGATTTCATACGGAGGGATATACAAATCAAAAGACAAGGCATAAGCAAAAGTCATCTGAACCACCAAGGTGCAAATGGCTTCCGACCATAGTTGGCGTTCTGTATCCCTAAAAATCGCTGCCAATTGGCTTCGTCCTTCGACAAAAAAGTGTTTTTCTTTATTTATAAACAAGCGAGAGATTAGGTAACCTGAGTCTTCCATCCGATTTTGAATCAAAGATTCCGCAAGGAAATTATACATGTAAATCACCCCGAAATAACCTCTTTTCTCATCTTCCTGGTAATAGGCAGTACCCCAAAACGGATTGGTAACTGGCAAGCGAAAAACATTCTGATGCAAGGAAAAAACAAGTACATCGCTGCCAATGTAGACATGAATTTCATATTCACCGCGTTCCTTCACAAACAAACGTACCCTTTCATCAGGCACCAATTTTCGCAATGCCTCTAATTCGGTTTTAATGGTGGCCTTGATTTCTTTAAAAATGGTTTCAGCATCCGTCGCGATGTCTTGCTTTAACGCAGATTTGTTTTGAAGCAACTGAACCAATTGCCCTCTGTTTTTTTCTACTGGATTCTCCTTTGACATCGTTTCTTTTTTACAAAGATAAAGATACTTTTCTCTAATTTGGTACTGTGAAATCCCTCGTTCGACCGCATGCTGTATTTTTTCTCCATGGTTTACTATGGACGGCAACACTCACGGTTCATAGGGTTCTCTTCATTGCGTTCAACCACGCTTACCTTGACCCAAGCACGGTTGACTTTATACAAGCATTTCGCTTCGATGTCAGTTGGGTTGGGTATGTCTGTTTTGGACTTTACCTCCCCTTTTTAGGCTTGACAACCATAGGTTCGAATTCAAAAAAAAACGTTCTGCTCTTTGGATTGTTCCTCCTCCCCTGCCTTGTTCAAACGCTTACTGAATGCTGGGATTTGGTCTATTTTCGCTACACCCTGAAACGGTCGTCGTTTGACCTCTATTCGTTCTTTTTATCCGGTCCTGAGCAATTTCAATTCTCCAATCTACTTTCCAAGTTTTGGTGGGTGGCACTGTTGGCCCTATCAGTGCTTTCAGGGTATGCAATCCTGAGCTTTAAAATCCTACAACGAAAATCACAAAAGCAAACGCTTCAAGGAAAGCACATCCCAATGTATTTGACATGTCTTTTCCTTTTTTTTCTAATCGCTCGAAGCAGCTTGGGTCCAAAACCCTTGGGAATCTTAGATGCCAGTAAATTCTCGTCAACGGAGAACGTACAATTGGTATTGAATTCGCCCTTCGTTGTACTAAAAACAATTCAAAACGAAGCCATTCCAGACCACGAATACATGTCGGTGGAGAACGAAAAAGAAACATTCAACCCCATCCTTACCGCGAATGCCAAGGGAGAGGAATGGAAACCTAACCTTGTTTTCATCATTTTAGAAAGTTTTGGCCATACGCAAATTCATCAAAAAACCAAGGGAAAATCCATTACACCTTTTACGGATTCCATCCTGGAACAGTCTCTTTACTTTACCCATGCGTATGCAGAAGGCAAAACGTCAGTCGAGGCCCTTCCGGCTTTGTTTGCAGGCATCCCCTCCTATTTAGACCTCCCTTTTGTCATAAGCAATTACAGCACAAATAAAATCGACGGCTTTCCAACGTTGTGTAAAAACAAAGGGTATCAAACCTCTTTTTTTCATGGCGCAAGAAAAGGATCCATGCGGTTTGACAGCTTCACAAAATCGCTGGGATTTGAGCAGTTCTATTCCATGGAAGACGACCCAACCCCCGAACACTTTGACGGTGCCTGGGGAATTTACGACCACCATTTTTTAAACCTAATGAAAACGGAATTGAACCATATGAAATCTCCTTTTTTAGCCACCTTTTTCAGCTTATCATCGCACGAACCCTACCGCGTACCGAAGAACCATAATTTCTTGCCGAAAGGTTCGACGGAAATACAGCAATCGTACCGATATACCGACGAAAGCCTCAAGCGTTTTTTTAAATCCATTGCACATTCCCCTTGGTTTAAGAATACCCTTTTCATTCTAACAGCGGACCACACGCCGGTACAATTGGATTCGGAAGCGAAGAACATTCAGGAAAAATACCACATTCCCATTGCGATTTATGCGCCCTACCTCATCAAACCAAAAAAATCACATACGCCGCTTTCACACGTAGACCTTGTACCCACCTTATGCGAAATCATGCAATGGAACCAAAGATTATATTCTTTTGGTTTACCTGTGTCAAAAAAGGAAGTCCAACCCGATGAAATACGCTATCTCAACGGTCATTATTCCCTTTGGAATGCGAAATATGAAATTCAATTCAACGAGCCTAATCAAAAATGGGAAGTCAAGTTTAACGAAAGTTATCTGACAAAACACCCCAACAAAAGCGCCCTAGCAAATGCATTGGCACAATCTAAAAAACGAATGTTGGCAAGGATTCAAAGGTTACGCAGGGATTTAAGATGGAATACCCTACATAAATAAAATGTAATTTTACAGACAGATAAACCTAACCAAAACGCATTGTCATGGAATTTTTAGCTTGGGACCTCGAATTGATTTTAACGAAGCTGCAACCTCTCAAAGAGAACGCTTTACCCGCTTGGGGTAATTTTTCAGCACAACGAATGGTGGAGCATCTCAACGACGGTCTTCGAATGTCCATGGGTGAAATCACATTTCCGTTGGAAGTGCCAGAGGAGAAACTTTCTAAGAACAAATTGTTTCTGCACAGTGAAAACCCTTTCCCCAAAGATTTATCCGTGAACTTTGTAAAACCAGAAACGAAGCTTCGAAATGAAGAATTGGAATTGGCAATTGACGAATTAACGGAATCCATCCTTCGATTCGAAGCATTTTACGAAGATGAACCCAACGCCCATTTTCAGCACCCCCATTTTGGAAACCTAAACCATGGTGATTGGACACAACTGCATCGCAAACATTTCCACCACCATTTTTTGCAATTCGGGCTTTGACAACCTATAAATTAGCAATTTATAACAATTGAGTTTCGTGTAATTATTGTAATTTTATTACTCAAAATTAATACCCTTGTTTATGAAAAATTTATTTTTACTCCTTGTTCTTTTAGCTTGTTCATTTGGATATAAGGCTCAAACTGCTGAAGAAATAATTAATGCTTATCATCAAGCAATCGGTGGTGCTAAATGGGATAAAATCAATGGGATGCAATTGAATGCGTCTTTGGACCAAGGTGGCATGAAAATACCAATTGAAGTTGTTTTACTGAAAGATGGTCAAACTTACACTGAAATAACACTGATGGGTAACACCATGATTATGCAAGCATTTGATGGCACAACAGTTTGGACAACGAATTTTATGTCGATGGAAGCTGAAAAATCGCCATCTGACGAAACTGAAAACGCAAAACGCGCAGCGAAAGAATTCCCAAATGCCTTGATAAATTATAAAAACTTAGGATATACAGCTACCCTACTTGGTTCTGAAACCATCGATGGTACGGCATGCCACAAAATCAAATTAGATAAAAAGACACTATTGGCAGAAGGTAAAGAAGTGCCAAACATTGAATATTATTATATTGACAAAGAGAACAATGTTCCAATATTAACAGAGACCGAAATCCAATCTGGAGAAATGAAAGGTAAAACATCACAAACTAAATATTCTGATTACCAAGAAGTTGAAGGTGTATACATTGCCTTCTCAAATACCTCTGGCGTTAAAGACGGAATGACACAAACCGTTCAATTCGATAAAATTACGCTCAATCCGAAGATCGACGAAAGCAAGTTTTTATTTCCAAAAAAGTAAGCCATGAATAAGTTAATTATTTGCCTTTTCGTAAGCGGATTGGCCGTATCCTCGTGGGCACAAACCCCTACCCTAAACGCTGGAGATTATTTCGGTGACATGAAAGCAAGACATATCGGTCCGGCATTGATGAGCGGTCGAATCTCCGATGTGGAACTTCATCCTAAAAACGCAAACATTGTACTGGTAGGCGCAGCAGGCGGTGGGGTATGGAAATCTCAAGATGGTGGTGTGCGTTTCACATCCATATTCGACCAATATTGTCAATCCATTGGTTGTATTAGCATTGACCCCAGCGACCCCGACAACACCTATTGGGTAGGGACTGGCGAAACATGGACCAGAAACAGTGTTTCCATGGGCGATGGAATTTACAAAACGATCGATGGGGGTAAAAACTGGACCAAAATGGGCTTAGAAAAGTCAGACCGTATCGCATCCATTCAAATCAACCCTAAGAATCCAAATGAAATTTACGTGGCTGTATTGGGTGCCTTGTGGGGACCAAGCAATGAACGTGGAGTGTACAAATCAATCGATGGAGGTAAAACTTGGAATAAGAGCCTGTTTGTAAATAATACAACGGGATGTTCTGAATTAGTCATGGATCCAAACGAACCACAGGTTTTATACGCCGCCTTCTGGGAATTTGGCAGGACCGCTTATTCGTTTAATTCTGGGGGATTCAACAGTTCCCTGTACAAGAGTATAGATGGTGGATCAACATGGAAAAAATTAGAAAATGGATTGCCCCAAGGAGAAAAAGGACGAATTGCAGTTTCGCTTGCGCCGTCCAATTCGTCCATTGTTTATGCAGTAATTGAAGCAAAGAAAAAAGAAGAAAAAGGACTTTACCGTTCTGAAGATGGCGGAAATACGTGGTCCTTTCTAAACGGAGATTTTGCGCTTACCGTCCGTCCGTTTTATTTTTCAAGAATCACCATACATCCTAAGGATCCGAATATTATTGCAAAAGGAGGGCTTTTTGGTTCAATCAGCAGGGACGGGGGAAAAACTTTTAAGAATTTAGGTTCGATGCATTCCGACATTCACGACGTGGTGTTTGACAATAATCAACCCGATAAAGTTTTTGTGGCGACCGACGGCGGTTTATACCGCTCGCTGGATGGCGGATCCAGCATGGAAATGGTGGAAGATTTACCCGTGAGTCAATTTTATCACGTTAGTCTTGATAATCGAGTTCCCTACTATGTGTACGGTGGCTTACAGGATAACAACTCCTGGTTTGGACCCTCTGCGAGTCCAGGTGGCATCGAAGCAAGGGATTGGGAATTGGTGGGTCAAGGAGATGGATTTCGTGTGTATCCACACCCAACCCAACCGAATATTGTCTATTCGGAAATGCAGGGAGCGGAGGCAATCTGGAGATTTGACGTGGAGAAACAACAGTTAAAAACGGTAAAACCATATCCATTAGAAGGGGATCCCAAACTTCGGTTCAATTGGAATGCCTCTTTAACCACTAGCAAGCATAACCCTGACCGCCTATACGTTGGAAGTCAATTTGTTCATGTGTCAAATGACCGAGGAGATAGTTGGACCAAAATATCCCCCGATTTAACTACAAACGATAAATTGAAACAAAACCAAGAAGCTTCTGGAGGATTATCCGCGGATAATTCAGGTGCTGAAAATCATTGTACTATTTTTACCATTGCAGAATCTCCTTTAACTGAGCAAGTAATTTGGGTCGGAACAGATGACGGAAATGTGCAAGTGACCAAAGACGGTGGCAAAACTTGGGAGAACCTAACGAAGAACATTACAGGACTTCCAACAAATACGTGGTGTTATCACATCGAAGCCAGCGTTCACGGAAAAGAAATTGCTTATGCCGTTTTCGATGGTCACACGAAAAACGATTATGCTGCATATGTCTATAAAACTGTAGATTTCGGTAAAACTTGGCAATCAATCGCTACGTCAGAGATCACCGCGTTTGTTAGAAATATTCAAGAAGACTACACCAATAAGAATTTGCTTTACCTAGGTGCCGAAAATGGTTTATACATTACACTAAACGGCGGAAAAACCTGGTCGCCGTTTACGAACAACTTTCCAAAAGTGGCCGTTCATTATTTAGAACTTCATCCCACGAAACATTCATTGGTTGCCGCAACCCACGGAAGAGGGATTATTATTATTGATGATGTTCGTCCATTACGCAACATTAACGAAGGACTATTGATTAAAAATTTAAGCTTTTTTGAAACGGATCGTTTTATACTTCCAGAAAAAAGCAATTTCGGAGGAACCGCCTTGGGAAATCAATTTGTTGGCGATAACCCAAGCAACAACGCAAAAATCACTTATTTACTACCGAAACGTCATACGTTTGGTAAAATGACAGGGGAGATTACCACCTTAGAAGGCACCTTAGTTTCCAAACTTGAAGTAGGAAAAAACAAAGGAATCAATACCATTGAATGGGGTTTTAATGCCAACGCTCCCAAAGTAGCCAAAGGAAAAGGATTTTCAGTAGCTCCCCCACCCGCTGTTATCGCAGGCAAGTACTTGGTTAAAATCAACAAAGGGAATGAAGTATTTGAAAAACAAATAGAAGTGATATATGATTCCACTTCATTGTTTAGCTTAGTAGATCGCGCACAACAACAACAAACCACTCAAGCAGTATATAACATGATTCAGGACCTAGCGTACTTAGTGTATCAAATTGATCAATGGGACGCCAAAGCGACAGAATATAAAACTAAGCATACCAAAGCGGATAAGTACGTGGATGCGCTACGGATGGATCTTACCGCGATGCGGAACACCTTGGTAGTGACAACCGGTGATAATTATGTGGGAGCAGCAGAAGATGAATTGAGAGAAAAGTTGAATGAAATATTTGCTACTATTTCTAGTTATTTTGGGGCACCTTCTTCTTCAGAGTTGGCAAACATCACTGCGTTATCCAATGAACTTAACAAAGCAAAAAAACAATTTGATGTTCTTCAAGAAACCAAAATAAAAGCATTAAAATCCCTCCTTGACAAGGATTCAGAGATTATAAAGCCTGAGATTTTGTCATTCGAAGAATTTATTAAGCAATAGTGTTGGTTTTCGTTCATAGAACTAAAGGAACGATACGGAAAGAACATACCATTAAATAAACCCTTGGTTTAACCGCTGTCAATTTTTGCAGATCCTGCCTGATCGAAATATTCGTTCAAAAAAAATCCCTCCGAAGAGGGATTTCATGTGTTTTCACTGGTGATTTATAGGTCAACAACCACGTCGTACTTGTCGATCATTTTCCGAAGATTAATCAATGCATAACGCATTCTCCCCAGCGCTGTGTTGATGCTAATGTCTTCCATTTCCGCGATTTCTTTAAACGATAGGTCCTGAAACAATCGCATGTAAACGATGTCTCGTTGTAATTTTGGCAATTTCTCCATAAAATGTACGACCTGAAGCTCCAATTCATCCTTACACGTAACTTCAAGAATGTTTAATTCATCGGATGAAAGCCTGCTAAAAATGGAATAATCCTCCGTCGCTGAACGTGTTTCAGATAAAAACCTCATTTTCTTGTCTTTGCGAAATCCATCAATGACAAGGTTGTGTGCAATGCGCATTACCCATGGTAAAAATTTACCTTCTTCGTTGTACGCGCCACTTTTCAAGGTGTAAATAACCTTCATAAAAGTATCCTGAAAAACATCTGAGGCGAGGTCCGAATTTCGAACTTTAGAATAAATAAAACGGTAGATACGGTCTTTGTGACGTTTCAGTAATACTTCAAACGCTTTTTCACTTCCTTCTAAATACAGCTTGACTAGCTCTTGATCTCCTAATGATACTAACAACATAATTTACAATTAATCCAAAAATTGGGGTTAAGTAAACGTTGTCTATAGGCGAGCTTTTTTTTTGATGTTATTTGTACAAACGTAAAATTAAACATTTCTTTTGTACCGAGCCATTCAATGAACTTTTATTAACTTTCAATGAAAATTTAGGGGGTTATGTCGAATAAAGTGTTTTTGATGGGGTTGATTACTTTGCTTGTCTTTCCCATTTGCGGCTTCCTCCTTCGTTTTGGCATCGACCTTTCGCAAATCGAAAATTTTCTAGGATTCCAATCCTTTGATTGGTTGCCCATTGGTTTGGGATTGGAATTTGGCTTTGTCTATGCATTTGTTGCGATGCTGTTCATGCGCGCTGAAGTTTTTAGCACCTCGAACCTAAAAATGGAGCGCCTCATAAAAGGACTTAACTTGAACTTTTGGCAAGGAATTTTTCTATCCCTGTGCGCAGGAATTGGGGAAGAATTGTTCTTTAGGATGAGCTTACAACCCTTTTTGGGCATTTGGATTACGTCGATAATCTTTGTTGCAATCCATGGGTACCTTAATCCTTTGGATTGGAAATTTAGCTTGTATGGGCTCATTGCGCTTCCTTTTATTGTCATCCTATCTTATGGGTATGAACGTTTTGGAATCCACTTTGCCATTGCGGCACATTTTTGCTACGATGCTGTTTTGTTCACTGCGATGCTGGAGGATAAAAAGACCATTTAACGCAGTTTTACTACCTTTGGGATGTGAATGCAAATCGACCGTTTTTCTTCCTGCCGTATTTTGCGCTCTTGGCAATTCTGGGATGGGTATTATGCACTTCCGAAAAACTACAATTTCACCTTTGGCTTCATGAATTCCACAACTCATTCTTGGATTGTGTCATCCCCTATTGCACCCATTTGGGCGATGGGATTTTTGTGCTGTCAATTGCACTGATGCTTTTGCTGTTGTACAACCAAAGAACAGGCATCCTACTGATTTTAGGGTATGTTTTCTCCTCGGTAATCGCCCAATTACTTAAAAGACTGGCCTTTCCAAATTACATGCGCCCCTTCCATTTTTTTAAAAACAATGTCGATTTTCATCAAATACCGAATTTTTTATACTTCGAATCAAATGGTTTTCCTTCGGGACACACCACCAGCGCTTTTGCCTTTGCAACGGTATTTTGTTACCTGCATGGACAAAAACCTTGGGTGCAGTTCCTTCTGTTTGGGATGGCCGTATTTGTTGGTTTTACCAGGGTATATTTGTCACAACATTTTTTATTGGATGTTTATTTTGGTTCCATTCTCGGCGTTGTGTGCGGATGGATGCTCCTGCGGGTCATACCGAAAAATTGGTTTCCGAATACTAAACCTATGCTCACAAGATGGAAAAAATAAAATACCTGATAGGAATTGTCATTACCCTGTTGTTGTTTATTCCTTTTTTGGGGTATGTACATCTTTTTGATTGGGATGAAATAAATTTTGCCGAATGTGCAAGGGAAATGGTTCGAAGCGGTCATTACCATACGGTCACCATCGACTACATTCCTTTTTGGGAAAAGCCTCCGGTTTTCATTTGGATGCAAGCCCTTGCGATGAAAACGTTTGGGGTAAATGAATTCGCAGCACGTTTTCCCAATGTGATCGCTGGGGTATTCACCCTTATCAGTTTGGTTTACCATGGGAAAAACGCACAAAACGAAAAACTCGGATGGTGGTGGGCAGCTTTTTATTTGGGATCCTTTCTCCCTAACCTATATTTTCATTCAGGAATCATTGATCCGTGGTTCAATTTATTCATATTCAATTCTTTGGCTTTCTACATCTTTGGCATTAAGGACAAAAAGACATTTGCCTTTGTTTGTGCGGGACTCTTTGCAGGACTTGCCGTTTTAACCAAAGGTCCTGTCGCCCTGATTTTAATTGGTGCCCCCCTATTTATCTTTCACCTTGTAAACCGATTCCAAGGACTTCCAAAAATTAAACATTTACTCTTTGCGTTCACAACCGCTGTGTTTATTGGATTGCTTTGGTTTATGATGTTGTATGCCACTGGAAACAAAGAGGTCATTCAACAATTCATAGAATACCAAGTACGGCTGTTTAATACCCGAGACGCAGGACATGGCGGACCCATTTATTACCACTTGTTGGTGCTCTTACTCGGCTGTTTTCCCGCATCCTTTTTTGCCATTGGTGGATTGTTACGCAAGAATCCGAAACCACAAGACTTACGCAGGATCATGCTTATTTCGGGACTCTTTACCTTGGTATTGTTTTCAATTGTACAAACGAAAATCATTCATTACTCCTCTCTTTGTTATTTCCCCATTACTTTCTTTGCGGCGGATTTCATTACGCATTACAAAAACCGTCAAAATGGAATTTACTTTAAACTGTCCATTTTCTACCAGTTGATTTTGGCTTTGGCAATGGGCGTATTCGTGTACATTCAAACATTTGGTGGAGGAATTCAAAAGTGGATTGCCATTCAAGATCCATTTGCGGCAGCGAATTTATTGGCACAAGAACGGTGGTCACTGCTCGATTTCATTCCGGTCTTGGTGTGGATCTTAGGCGCAGTATTGGCCTTCGTGTTTTTTAGACGTAACCAAGTGAAATATGCAATCAACACTTTATTGGTATCGGTGGCCCTCAACATGATCGTCATCAAAGCGACGATTCTTCCCCACATCGAGGCCTATTCGCAACGCGCTGCCATTTCGTTTTACCAAAAAAAATCTAAGGAAAACGTATACATCATTCCCCTTGGATTTAAGTCATATGCGCATTTCTTTTACGGTGAGGTAAAGCCCCATCTCAATCAAAACCGTTTCAATGAGAAATGGATATGTGGGACCGACACCGATTTGAAAACGTTTTACGTGGTCCGTTTGCCGGATAAAAAATTCTATTTGGACACGTATCCTAATTTAAAATTGATCTATGAAAAAAATGGTTTTGTTTTTCTTGGTCAAAAAAAGAACCTAAGTTTGAAACCGAAAATCCGTACAACCCCATAACATTATGCCTAAAATTTCTGAAAAAGCACTTGTAGTTCCCGCCTCACCGATACGAAAATTGGTACCTTTTGCAGAAGCTGCAAAAAAAGCAGGTAAAACCGTATTTCACTTAAACATCGGTCAACCAGACATTGAAACCCCTGAGGCAGCTTTGAAAGCCATTCACAATTTTAAGGATAAAGTACTGGAATACAGCCATTCAGCAGGAAATGAAAGCTACCGAATAAAATTGGCGGCAAGCTACCAAAAACAAGGCATTCCAGTAAATATGGAAGACATCCTCATCACCACAGGGGGTTCTGAGGCCTTGATTTTTGCCATGTTGTGTACCTGTAACCCGGGAGATGAAATCATCATTCCGGAACCTTTTTACGCCAATTACACCAGTTTCGCTGTGATCGCTGGCGTCAAAGTAATCCCCGTAACCTCCAAAATAGAAAATGGTTTTGCGCTCCCTCCGATTGAGGAGATTGCAATGAAGATCACCCCACGTACGAAGGGCATTGTCATTTGCAACCCAGGAAATCCTACCGGTTACCTTTATTCCAAAACCGAATTGGAAATGTTGGGTGAAATGGTCAAAAAGCACGACTTGTTTCTTTTTGCCGATGAAGTATACCGGGAGTTTTGTTACGATGGTGCGGTACCACATTCTGTACTAAACCTTCAAGGATTAAGCGAGCATGTCATCATGATTGACTCTGTCTCAAAACGATATTCTATGTGCGGTGCGCGCATTGGCGCATTGGTAAGTAAAAACAAGGAAGTGATGGCTGCAGCCCTTAAATTTGGTCAAGCGCGCTTATCCCCTCCGACCATTGACCAAGTAGCAGCAGAAGCCGCCTTGGATACGCCACAAAGTTATTTTGACAATGTCGTTCAGGAATATGTCGAAAGAAGAAACATCATGGTTGACGGCTTGAATTCCATTCCAGGCGTATATTGTCCCAAACCCAGCGGCGCGTTTTATTGCGTAGCTCGTTTTCCAGTAGCAGATGCAGAGAAATTTTGTATTTGGTTACTCCAATCCTTTGAATTTGAAGGTCAAACCGTTATGATGGCACCAGCCAACGGATTTTATTCGAGTGAAAATGCTGGGAAAAATGAAGTTCGCATTGCCTATGTCTTGAATCAAGACTCCCTAAAAAAATCAGTGGAATACCTTCGTCATGCGCTGGAACAGTACCCGGAAAGAATACAATGAGCGACGTAGAAGCATACATCGACGCGCTGGAACCCAGCGAGAGAAAAGATGCTTTTTTGCAATTCAGGGATGCTATTTTGGCAGCACTTCCCGAAGGATTTGAAGAGGCAATGAATTACGGAATGATTGGATACGTTGTGCCCCATCGCCTTTACCCAAAGGGTTACCATTGCAGTCCAAAACTCCCCTTGCCATTTGCCAACCTTGTTTTACGAAAGGACATCATTACGTTTTACCACATGGGGCTTTATGCGGATCCAGCGATACTTTCTTGGTTTGAAAAGGAATTCGTTGAATTGACAGGTAAAAAACCCGACATGGGAAAAAGCTGCATTCGATTTAAGAAGACCACTCCAATTCCGTTTCAATTAATTGGCTCCTTGATGCAGAAGATTTCTCCCGAACAGTGGATTGAGCAATACGAGGCTGCGTTTTTGAAGAAGTGAGGAGCTTATTCATCCCCACATCACACATTGATTTCTTGCGAATTCATTTAAACAAATTGTATATTCGTGCATACGCAACAAACCTGCGCTTATTCATCCAAATTGGTATGCTTGGAGAAGGTTTATGGCGGGTATAAACTAGTTAGGCAACATTGCTAAACAGACCCGACAACAAAACGGACGACACATCTTCTGTAGACAATTTCACGGTAACTGGACACTGTTGACAGAAAAAAAGGCCGACCCTTCAGAGATTTTTATTTGATTTTTGCCGACACACAATTTTTTGTCATAGTTTTTGAGCCCACGCTTCCTTTAGCACATTTGCAGGTTAGTTTTTAAAATGCGTAGAGAAAATTACGCATTTTAAAAACTTGCTTCGCACCACCTGCAAAAGAGCTAAAGCCCACCGCACAATCAAAAACATACGCCAAAAAATTTCCGCCACTCCCCGTCTCCGTAATTGTTAATAATTATTCATTGACAATCCGAATTCTTTTAATATTTTTGGACATTAAATGTCAGGTCAAATACATACAAATTGAAAAGCATAGGCGAAATAATTAGGGAATTGAGAGAGCAGAAATCTCTTTTACTCAGACAAGTTGCAGCGGAAATAGAAATTGACCAAGCCTTGCTTAGTAAAATTGAACGAAACGAACGAATGCCCACACGAGACCAAATAAAACGTTTTGCAAAATTTTTTGGTAAAGACGAGAACGAATTACTTGTTGCATTTTTAAGTGACAAATTAGTTTATGAAGTTCGGGACGAAGAAGTCGCTTTAAAAGCTATGCAAGTGGCCGAAAAGAAAATCAATTACATTATCAAAAGCAAAAATGGTAAATAATAAATCCATACAACCCATAGCTAACGAGCTTCCTAGTCATTTTGCTGACAGGTTAGGGATTTATTATGCTTCATTAGTTAATCAGGAACATAAAAAAGAGAAAGGACAGTTTTTTACACCGAGAGAGATTGCTTCGCTGATGGGATCTTTTGCAAAGACATCGAACCCATCTTTGCGAATTCTTGATCCTGGCTGTGGAACAGCAATTTTAACTTGCGCCTTAATAGAACACCTTGTATCGAATAAAAATTTGCAATCAATAGAATTGGTTGTTTATGAAACGGACAACAATTTAATTCCATTGTCAAAAAAATCACTTGACTATATAAAAGAATGGTTGTTATCAAAAAAAATTGATTTTAATTATTCGATAAATACGAAGGACTTTGTACTGGAAAACGCAAACTGTCTTTCAGAAAATGTAAATCTGTTTTCAGAAAAACCAGAACCATTTGACATAATTATTTCTAATCCACCATATTTTAAACTACCAATAGACGACAAGCGTTCAATTGCTGCTAAAACTGTTGTTAATGGGCATCCTAATATTTACGCCATTTTTATGGCTGTTTCTGCAAGACTTTTAAAAGAAAACGGAGAAATAATTTTTATAACTCCCCGAAGCTACGCTTCGGGAAGTTATTTTAAATTGTTCCGTGAATATTTTTTTAAGATCATTGAAATTGATAATGTGCATTTATTCATTTCCCGCAAAGACACATTTAACAGAGACAAGGTATTGCAAGAGACAGTAATTATTAAGGGGAAGCTAAAAGAAAAGAACAATCCTAATCATAGTGTTGTTGTTTCTTCATCTCAAGGATTAAAAGACATTCTTACACCAGAAACAAAAACATTCAAGCAAAAAGTGTTGATTGATTTAAGTTCAAATGAAAAGATTCTTTATTTACCGACCAATGATTTTGAAGAATCAATTTTAAATATTTTCAAAAACTGGAGCGGCAATTTAAATAAATACAATATTCAAATTTCAACTGGCCCAGTTGTTGGCTTTAGAAGCAAGGAGTGCATTCAAGACAATTACGAAAACGGAACAGTTTTTCTTGCTCCTTTATTTTGGTTGCACAATGTAAAACAAATGAGCCTGGAATGGCCATTTCCAAAGCCTGATAAAGGACAATATGTGAGGATCGAAAATGAATCAAAATCCATTTTAATTCCAAACAAGAATTATATTTTGCTTAGACGTTTCAGCAGTAAAGATGATAAGAGCCGTTTAATCGCAGCTCCTTATTTCTGTAATTTCATTAAATCAGAATATATCGGTGTCGAGAATAAGGTAAATTATATTTATCGCCCGAAAGGTCATTTGGATAGAAATGAAATTGTTGGATTATGCGCATTGCTGAATAGTACGCTCTTCGATTCATTTTTCAGAATTTTTAATGGGAACGTAAATGTAAGTGCGACTGAACTTAGAGAAATTCCTTTACCTGAGCTTGAAACAATAAAAGAAATCGGAAACAATATTATTCTTTCAAATGATTTTTCAGTTGAAAACACAAACAAAATAGTAATTGAACAATTTGAACTCTCAACAAGCCTATATGAGTAAACTAGACGAAGCAAAAAAGATTTTGAAAGAACTTGGTCTGCCAACAGCGCAGCAAAATGATACTTCAGCATACACGCTTTTAGCTTTGTGCGGTATTAAACCAAGAGACAAATGGATTAAAGCAACAAGAACAAGTCAGAAAGTTTCAAAAGGAATTATGGCTTTTGTACACGAAGTTTACGGGAAAGAATATGCTCCCAATTCTCGTGAAACTTTTCGCAGACAAGTATTACATCAATTTGTTCAAGCAAGAATTGCAGATTACAATCCTGATAATCCTAAACTTCCTGTAAACAGCCCAAATGCGCACTATGCTTTGACACAAGGCGCATTGGATGCAATCAAAACTTTTGGAACAAAAGATTGGAAAAAAGCAGTTGACAAATTCATATTAGAAGAAGGCGATCTATCGAAAAAATATAAAAAGGAACGAAAACAGATTTTAATTCCGGTTAAACTCAGCAATGGTAAAACTTTAAAATTATCATCCGGAAAACACAATGAAGTTCAAGCAGCCATAGTTCACAATTTTGCTGCCCGTTTTGCAAATGGCGGTTCTGTTTTATATTTAGGCGACACCGCTAAAAAAGATTTATATGTGGACGAAAAAATGTTGAAGGAATTAGGCATTCCAGTAAATCAGCATAGTAAACTTCCCGATGTTATTATTTATGACCACACGAAAAATTGGTTATTTTTAATTGAAGCAGTTACTTCTCACGGTCCTGTTTCACCAAAACGAGTTGTTGAACTCGAAGAATTTTTAAAGAATTGCAAAGCAGGTAAAATTTATGTGACTGCATTCCCCGATTTTGCTGAATTCAAAAAGCATTCAAATAATATTGCTTGGGAAACAGAAGTATGGTTGGCAGACGTGCCCGAACATATGATTCATTTTAACGGTGACAGATTTATGGGACCGAGATAAATATAAATAATATGTGGCCAATATTAATAGGAGCAGGATTAGTAGCATTAATAGCAAAAGCGTTTTCAGATGATTCAGAGCCATCAAAAAAACGAACAACTAAAAATGAAAACAATAAAATTTTCATCAGCTTTGCTATTGAAGATGAAATTTCTCGCGACCATCTTGTAAAACAAGCGAAATTAGAAAGATCACCATTTAGTTTTGTAGATATGTCAGTGAAAGAGCCTTGGAATAATGATGAATGGAAAAGAAAGTGCCGTACAAAAATTAAAAGATGTGATGGAATGATTGTTCTTCTTAGCAAAAACACTTGGCATTCCAGTGGTGCAAGATGGGAAATAAAATGTGCAAAAGAAGAAGGAGTACCAGTGATTGGAATGCACATAAGAAAGAATGACCAAGGAGCAATACCTCCTGAGTTGAGAGGAAAAAAAATAATTACTTGGACTTGGGGAAACTTAGAAAAGACTTTAAACTCGATTAAATAATGAAATTATTTATTTGCAATAGAAGTACCGATAAAGTAGCGACAGAAGGTGTTATCAATGATTTGTTGTCTGCTTCTGAAAATTCTATTGCTATTCAACAAGAAACGGAACATTCGGAAAATTGGAAAATCCTTGTCGAGAAAAAGATGCAAGAATCTGATTTTGTAGTTTTTGTAATTGGTGCCGACACATTTGAAAGTGAACAAATCAAATGGGAATATGCAAAAGCGAAAATTTTAAATAAACAGATTGTGGGCTACAAACTTTCAACAGCCTCAAAGGAATCCATCTTATTCTGTCAAGGATTTCAAGTGTTTGATAAAGCCGAACAATGTTTTAAATTTCTCTTGAAAACTTATGAGGATGATAGAAAATTAAAGTTTGAGCAGTATAAAATGATGGTTAGCTCAACGGAAAAGGTCACAGAAAGCAGAATGAAGGTGAATAATCTTTTTTTTACAATAACGTCTTCTATTCTATCTGTTGGTTTCGTTTTAGGTAAAACCTTCGGTTTTACCATAGCTGCAACAATTGGAATGATTGTCCTAACTTCTATGTCATTGTTAGTTTCCTACTTCTGGGAAAAGCTAATCGACTCGTATGGAAAACTCAACACAGGAAAATTCAAGGTGATTGATAAAATTGAAAAGCAACTTCGGACAAATATGTTTGAAGATGAATGGAAAATCCTAACTGAGGATATAAAGTACGAACCAAATACGAGAACAGAAACAAAGGTTATAAAGTATTTCCGAACTTTCATTATCATCGTTGGAATTATTGAAATACTTTATCTCGGTTATCATTTATATCAATTATTACCTAAGTGTTATTGTTAAACTAAAACTAAATAAATATGGCAAACAAAAGAGTATTCGTTGCATTTGCAATTGAGGACGAGACAACAAAAATTCTGTTTACAGGACAAGCGAAAAATACAAAAGTTCCATACGAATTTGTGGACATGTCAATTAAAGAGCCATTTGACGAAAAATGGAAAACAAATTGCAGAACAAGAATTAAAGGTTGTGACGGAGTTATTGCCTTGATTTCAAAAAACACTAAGAAAGCAGAAGGAGAATTGTGGGAAGTTGATTGCGCCAAGGAAGAAAAAATTCCATTAATTGGCATTTACATTAAAGAGGCGACATACTCCGACAAGCCAGACAATATGTACGGTGTAACCTGTAAAGAATGGACTTGGGACAATGTGAAAGATTTTATCGAATCCCTTTAATTTTTTGTCATACTTTTTGTACCGACACACATTTAGCACATTTGCCTCCTCGTTCCTGCGGGGGCAAAAGAGCTAAGCCAACTCACAAACAAAAAGATTTGCCAAAAACAAACGCACGGTACCGAGAAAAAATCAAATAAAAATCTCTGCCACCGCACTTTTAAGACAGTGGAGGACTATATAAAACGACCGTGACAGACCGAAACGAAAAAAGCAACGATTGCCTAACAGCACCTTTGCGTTATGGCGGAGGAAGTGGGAATATAAACAGTAGTGCATTTAATAAACAGTGTGCGTTCAGACAGGTTACTGCATCTAATCCGCCACAACGCAAAGCTGCAAACCGTTGGGTGCAAGTTTGAAATTCACACTTCGGGCTTGATGAAAACGTAAAATTTTAAAATTTCACTTCGATTTTAGTTCATGGACGAGGAAGAACAGAACTCTAAAAATATTAATGAAATATGATCTCAAGTTTGGCAACATCGACATAAATAATTTAAGATGAAAATATTCAATTTAATAATAACTATTTGCTTCCTAATTTCTTGTTCTCAAAAAGTGAAACAAAAAAAAGAGATTTACACGAATCTTTCTTTTTTAGATACTAATGACACTTTGGTATTGAGTTTTAATAATGATAAATGTGGAGAATGGGGAGGTGACAATCAGAATATAATTGTTTATAAAGAATTTTATAAAGGAAAAAATATTATTCTTTTAGATATTAATGAATATAATATGGATTGTGACTCAATTGAAAATTATATAAATAAACCTATAAAGAAATCATTTGAAAAGAAAAGAATCAAAATAGACACACAAAAATTGAATTTAATATCTGAAGCAATTGAGGAGTTAATAAAATTACAGATGAATTTCGACGCGGAAAAAGCTATTTCAAATAGTGGCCGTTTAAGCGGAATAGGAACATCAAATAAAAAACTTCATTTACAAATCTATCCTTCTCCTAAATGGTTGACATTTGAAAAACTATTTAAATTCATTAAGAACGAGAAACAATAAAAAACAAGTAACATCAAAAAAAACCAGCACCCAACAGCAGTCAAGCACCAGCATCTTTGTGATTAAGAAGAAATTCACGTCGTTTCCCCGTAGATTTCATGTTTGAACTGACGCAAGAAGAGTGGGACAACTTGAGGTCGCAAATTACGACCTCAAGTTGGGGAGGTCAAATCAAAGAAAACCGTTTAATCAAAAACTCCATGACAAAAAAATTCCCTCCAAAATGGAGGGAATTCACATAATACATTCTTATTGAATATCTTACTTTTCCTTTTTGTGTAACAAAAACTTATACGTCAATTCACCGTTATTGTTGATCAAGTAGTTACTAACATACTCCCAACCGTTGGCATCCATGAAGTTCAATGCATCAATCATGCTGTTAAACGCTGCATTCTTCCCTGCAGTGTTTTTAATGGCTTGCTGCTTCCAAGAGAAATCTTGTCCGTAATCCACAAATACTTTTATTTTAGTTATGCTAAGTAATTTCGCTTGACCTACCAATTCAACATACTTAATGTCTAAATCATTGATATTGGTACCATCTACCACTACTTGTGCACCAGCTCCAAAGGACATCAGTCCAAACGCCAATGCGGCAATCATTTTTTTCATAAATTTTAATTTAAAGGTTAGTTACAAAGATAAAAATTATACTCTGCTAAGATTTTGAATAATCTATTTTTTTTAGAATTTAGGTTAAGCTAAAATCTCTATCCTAATCCCTCCCTACATATTCCATGTACTCCATTTTGGAAGAATCGAAGGCAAACTTAGCCGCAAGGCTTGAGGCATTGTCGTAATCTACTAAGTGATCAGAAAGAAACTTAGCTACCTCTAATTGATTGGCATCGAAGGTAAATAAGTCCATTAACTGCACAGCATCCGCTGCGTACAAACACTTGTTTTTAAGGGAGATTTTAAGTGCGCCCACTCGATCATCTTCAAATGAATAACCGTTCAATTCCGTCTTCAAGGTTCCCACATTCGTTAAGGTCTTAGCACATACCATTCGACCATTTGAAGTTCCACCAGTGGTTGTTGCAGTGTTGTTTGAGGTTCCATTGGTTGTGGTCGTTGAGGCATTGGTAGTCGTGGTTGTCGTCGTAGTAATGGTGGTATTTGAACTGTTTTGTGTTACTGTTCCGCCATTTACTGTCACATTGGTTGTTGCGCCAGAACCGGTAGCGTTTACCGAAGGGTTTACCCCATTTCCACTTACATTGACATTCACATTGGCCCCATTGGTTGTTGTTTGTTGGGTTGAGCTATTCGTTGTGGTTCCCACATTCACATTCGCATTCGCCCCGGGACGTGTATTGCTCGTGTTTTGTTGGGTTCCGTTTACGTTGACATTCATGTTTACATTTTGTGCATTCGGATCTACCATTTCGCCATTCATGTTCATGTTCACATTCATATTGATGTTTTGACCATTCGTTGGGTCTGTTACAGAAATATTCACATTGCCGTTGCCATTGTTGGTTGGCTTTGTCGGTACGGGCTCAGGAGTCGTTGCATTGAATTGTATTCCTACGCTTCCATTTCCGTTTCCATTTCCATTTCCATTTCCATTGGAAGTATTGCCACCCACCGGAGATGTTTCAGTTGCTATTGTTTGTGTGGTGGTCGTAGTGGTCGTGGTAACGGCATCAGAAAAAACCGCCGTATTATCCGGTCGATACGTAACACCACCTTGTGCAACGCCTGTGGTTGGTACCATGCTCACCATTTGGAGTTTTCCAACCCCGTTTTTAAAAGTGACTTTGGTGGTAATGTCTTGTGCGCTTTCCAAAAAGAAATTCTTATCGATGTCTTTGGTCTTGTTGTCTTCAAAAATCAATTTAACAGAATAGCCACCGTTTTTGATTCCGCTTACCACAACATTGGTTTGTGCTAAGGAATTTTGCTTAATGCCATTTAGAATTAAATAAAACTTTTGGCCGCCATTGTTAAAAACGGTTAAGTTACTTTGGGCAAAGACAAACAGGGAAGTCAACATTCCCCCGATTAATAGCATTGTTCTCATGGTTTGAAAAATTTAGTACTTAAAATTTGCTCGTTAAAATTACCAATTATTTGAATTAGATACATCCCTGCAGGTAAATCTTTAACAGAAATGCCATCCTTTGAAAGGAATCCCTCCAGTAATTTTTGTCCTTGGATGTTTACAATTTCATACCCTTGGCCATCAAACCCTTTGACATTCAAAATGTCCTGAACGGGATTCGGATAAATACCAAAACTCAATTTACCCTCTGAAAGAGAACCAAAGGACGCTTCAAAGGCCCCAATATCGATGTTGCCAACCAAACGGTTGTTTCCGAGGTAATCAAAAGCGGCCGGATAGGCATTCGAAATTACACCCATGTTGATCAATTCAATGGACTGTGCAGTTAATTTAAAATCCTTGAACAAGGCGTCCTCGGCAAGTCCAGCAACCAAGGTCGGGTTGAATAAAAAGGGATCTGTTCCATCCACGTTGTGGCTTGTATCCCCCAAATAACCAACCGCAGGATTCATGATCACGGTTTGGTAAAAAGCATTGTCCATCCAATTGTAATCCAATTTGATGCTATCGGAGCCACTGAACTGCATGACGTAGGTCGAATGAAACTGTGCATAATCATTGCCATGGATGAGATTGTTACGGATGTTCAAACGGGTTTGTGAACCAATGGAATAAATCGCACCGCCCCCCATCTGCGCGGTATTGTTAACGATGTGGTTGTTTAAGATTTTTGCTTTGCAATCATACACATAAATTCCACCACCGTTAAAAGCGCAATGGTTATTTGCAATCACGTTGTTGCGAATTAGGTATTCTGTGCTGTCCCAAACACCACTGTTGTTGTGTGAAATATGAATGCCTCCGCCTCCGTCCGTTGCGCCACAATTTCCATTCAAAGTGTAGTTGTTGCAAATTAAATTGGATTCAATGGTGGTTTTTCCCATGGTGCAAAAGATGGCCGCTTCTCGATCGGCTTCGTTGTGGTGAATCTTGTTGTTTTTTATCGTGTTGTATCCACCATCAACGCGCAAGGCAGTCATGTCATAAATGCTTTGGTTGTCATGCACATCATTGTAATAAAATTGCAATCCTCCACCCAGTGCCCAAATCGTTGAACCACCGATGTTATTGGCAAATTCATTTTCTTGTACCAATGCCTTTCCCGTATTAAACAATACCGCAACACGTACCTTGTTATGATGAATATAGCAAGCTTCCAAGGTTAGGGTTTGTCCAGTACTGGGAGCTGATACAATGATCTTCCCTTCGCTGGCATTCGCTTTACTTTGGTTGTGCGTAAATTCACAATTCCGAACGGTTAAACCACGACCGTAAATGTACAATGCAGCATATCCATTGGCATTTCCATTCAAACCGTGTTTTACATCTTTCACAACGCAATGCTCCAAACGACTGGAATCATTTACAGAAGCAAAAGGAGCAAAATAAATGCCTCTCCACCCGCCAGCCATTTGCTGGTCATTGTACCAACCTGTTGTATCGAAATAAGAGAAAGTAATGGGTTGGGCAACCGTTCCATCAGCCACCAATTGGCCTGAAACACCAAAGCGATAAAACCCTTGAAAAACCACTTGCACCCCGGGTTGAATCACCAAGGTTTGACCCGCAGGAACGCCAATGTTGTTCGTAACCAAGTATGGACTGTTCGCAGTTGTCCATGTCCCCGAAATATTTCCACTTACATTGGTTTGTGCATATAGAAAAACACAGAGAAAACAAGACAACAGAAGTATGGAAAAACGCATAATGTTAGTTTAATCCGATAAAGGTAAATTATTTCTATAAGATTTCTAATTTCGCAACATGCCTTACGTGATTGTAGATGTTGAAACCACCGGTGGAAGTCCAAAACTCTCCAAGATTACGGAAATTGCGATGTATAAGTACGACGGAGAAAAAATCATTGATGAATTCGTTACCCTTCTCAATCCAGAACAATCCATTCCTGAATTTATCGTAAGGCTTACGGGAATCACAGATAAAATGGTTGAGACCGCACCTAAGTTTTACGAAGTTGCGAAACCGATTTTAGCGTTTTTCGAAGGTTGTACGTTTGTCGCACACAACGTTTCTTTTGACTATGGAATGTTGCGAAATGAATTTCGCGCCTTGGGCTACGACTTTCGACTCCCCCATTTGTGCACCGTTCGTGCGACGCGCATCGTGCTGCCAGGCTACCCATCTTACAGCTTGGGGAAAATTACACAGTCTTTAGGCATCGAAATTCAAGGACGGCACCGCGCAGGCGGCGATGCATTGGCTACCGCAAAATTATTTGACATCATCTATCACAAGGACCCGAATAAACTTCAGAATTTCATCCAAAAGGAAGTCAACCCACAGAAAATCCACCCGAATTTATCCATCGAAATCATTGATGAATTGCCAAACAAGGCAGGAATTTATAAGTTTTTCAATGAATTTAACCAACTGATTTACATCGGAAAAAGCAAAACCATTAAAAAACGAGTGGAGCAACACCTTCGAAACGTACTCACACCAAAAGGTACGATGATGATCCAAGAAATTGCACATGTGGAATATGAACTTACGGGATCTGAGTTGATTGCCATGTTACTGGAAAGCGAATTGATCAAACTTCACAAGCCAAAATTCAACCGTCAACTCAGAAAAACCATTTTTACCTACGGTCTGTTTGACGAACCCGATGAACAAGGTTACCTTGCCCTGAAACTCGGACTTACCTCAAAAAATACCTCGAATCCGATTACCTATTTCAATTCCAGAAAGGAAGCCCACGAATTCATTCGCAACAAAGGGGATCAATTTGGATTGTGTCAAAAAATAAATGGAGTCTACCCCACTTCTGATGCTTGTTTCAAGCATTCAATCCAAGAATGTGACGGCGCTTGCATCGGTGCTGAAGGCCCTGAATCCTACAATCAAAAAGTGAATCAACTGATTCAATCCATGCATTTTTCAGATGCTTCCTTTTACATCTTAGACAAAGGCCGAACGAAGATTGAAAAAAGCATTGTTTGGATTGAAAACGGCGTGTACCAAGGCCATGGCTATGCCCCTCACCACTTCCACGGTTCTCAGGTACAGCAATGGAAAAGATTTATTGACAAAAAGGAAGAAAACAGGGACATCAAATCCATTGTCAACCTGTACCTTCGTAAGGGCGAAGGCTTCAAAATAATAGACTTATGACGGGCACACTCACATTTTTAGGCACAGGGACTTCACAAGGTGTACCTTTATTGGCTTGTCAGTGTGAGGTTTGTCTATCCACCGACCCAAAAGACAAGCGGCTTCGTACCAGCGCGCTTATTGCCATTGGGAATCGCAAGATCTGTATAGATTCGGGTCCGGATTTTAGGATGCAAATGTTGCGTGAAGGAATTTCAGATTTGGATGCCATTGTATTCACCCATGCGCACCGCGACCACATTTCTGGGTTGGATGATGTTCGGGCATACAACTACAAACACGACCGCGCAATGCCCATCTATGCAGAGGCGGAAGTCATCCACGCCATTAAATCAAATTTCAGCTACATCTTCGAAAGCGACTACCCAGGGATTCCAAAATTGGACATCAGGGAAATAACCGACGCGCCTTTTGAAATCTTCGAAATCCCTTTTCAACCGATACCTGTCATGCACCTTGAGTTGCTGGTTTTTGGGTATCGTGTAGGCAACTTGGCCTATATTACCGATGCGAAAACCGTTCCTTACGCCTCAAAAAAAGGTTTGGCGCAATTGGATACCCTAATCATCAATTGTTTACACGAACCTTCACATGTTTCGCATTTCAACCTCGAAGAAGCATTGGCATTTATCGCAGAAATCAAACCCAAAAGGACCTACCTCACACACATGTCACATTTGTTTGGAAAACACCCTGACATCCTTGCCAAACTTCCTGCAAATGTATTCCCTGCCTACGACGGACTTCAAATCAACTTTGAACTTTAATAATAAGCCGGATTGAAATTCGATATATTTATTAGTTTTGTTGGGTATGAGACCCCAAAATATTAATGTTCGCAAACTCATTGGTGATAAAAACCCCAAACTCTTAAAGAGGCTTCCAAGGTTTGTTCTTAAATATTTAGAGCGCATTCTTCACCAAGATGAAATCAATGATTTTCTGGAAAGAAAAGGACACCTAAAAAACCAAGCATTTTGTGAGGCGCTGGTTGAATACCTCGAAATTGACGTCAAATTCCAGGGCATGGAAAAAATTCCCAAGGAAGGTCCCGTGATCATTGTCATGAACCACCCGTTGGGAGGGGTTGACGGGGTTGCTTTCATCGCAGCGCTAAAAGAACACCGAACGGATTTGGTGTTTTTAGTGAACGACCTCCTGTTGAATGTTACGCCTTGTAAAGATTTGTTTGTAGGTGTTAATAAACATGGAAAAAACGAGAGCAGTGTGCGCATGAGTATTTCTGAAATGTTTCATTCTGACAAAGCTATTTGCATCTTTCCCTTTGGGATGGTGAGCAGGGTTCAAAATGGAAAGGTCGTTGATTTAGAATGGAAACGAACGTTTGTAACCTATGCAAGAACCACCGGACATCCTGTGATCCCCATCCACATTGAGGGACGTCTTTCGCCGTTTTTCTATCGCCTGTTTAAGTTTAGAACGTTTTTTGGCATCAAAATGAACCTGGAAATGTTGTACCTAGCAGACGAGCTTTACAAACAACGTGGCAAAGCCATTTCCTTCACCGTAGGAAATCCAATCTATGTTTCTAAGTTGACAAACGGTCAAACAGAACATGAAAAAGCACAAGAAATCAAAGACATTCTATACCAAATCCCATTGCAATCATGAAAGAAATCATTTCAGCCATTCCCAAGGATGTGCTTAAATCAGAACTGCAAGCAGTCGGCATGATCCGTACAACGCGCAAAGGAGAAAATGAAATTTACATCGTAAACATCCTCAATGCACCCAACGTCATCCAAGAAATTGGTCGCCTGCGGGAAATCACCTTTAGGGCTTCAGGCGGAGGAACGGGAGAAGAAGTCGATTTAGATGACTTTGATTTAGGTACACATTTTTATGAGCAACTCATCGTATGGTCACCCGAAGACGAGGAAATCATTGGCGGATACCGTTATGTGAAGTGCTTGAAATCCATGGATGAACTGGGACACATTCATCTTTCCACTGCGCATTATTTCGATTTTTCTGAGAAATTCATAAAAGCGTACCTCCCCTACACCATTGAATTGGGAAGAAGTTGGGTACAGCCAAATTTTCAACCTTCCATTAATCCCAGAAAAGGCTTGTTTGCCTTGGATAACATTTGGGATGGATTGGGTGTACTTGTGAGAGAAAACCCAGAAATTAAGTATTTCTTTGGAAAAGTTACGATGTACCCGAATTACAATACCGAAAGCAGGGACTTCTTGCTGCATTTTATGCACACCTACTTTCCGGATACAGAAAAATTAATGACCCCTAAACATCCTTTAGAACAAAACTACGACAGAAAATACGTGGATTCCCAATTGGCAGGGTTGGACTTTAAGGATGGGTTTAAAGTCTTGAACGGCCACGTGAGGGAAAACGGAGAATTTATCCCTCCCTTGGTGAACATTTACATGAACCTATCTGCTACCATGAAAACCTTCGGAACAGCCGTAAACCCAGAATTTGGAGGCGTAGAAGAAACCGGAATCTTGGTAATCATCGACGACATTTTTGAAGAAAAAAAGGAACGCCACATGGCGTATTGAGCCCTTCACCGCAACCAATCGTATTTCAACAAAAGCTCATCGAGGTTGGTAATGCCTGATTTTTTGAGGATCCTTTGCTTCAATCGTCCGATGGTAACATCGACATGTGCGACATTCAGCAACCTGGAAATACTCGCAGAGGAACGCCCGTAATAATACTTCATTTTCAAAATCAAGGCGTCGCGTTTGCTTAAATGACCCAGCAGGTCTGACATGGCATCGAAATAATTAGGCTCCCCCATTTGTCGGTCTGTTGCGTAGGAATCATCGGAAAAAATGCTTCGAACGAAGGTGGTTTTCTCCTCAGAAACGAAATGAATGGCTTTTTTTCTGTTCTTTTTTCGCAACATTGATATGCAGAAGTTAGAAACCACTGTTTTCAGCCATGCCTTTGTACTGAATAAATCTATTTCCTCCGAATATTTGGTTTTTAGGATGCTGTAAAGGTGAATGCAAAATTCTTGGTACACATCGTTCACCTCATCGCCTTCAAATTTCAATCGAATTTGTTGGATAAAAAATCCTTGGTATCGGTTCAGTATTTCGGTAAAAAGGACATCTATGATTCGCTTTTCGTTCATCTTGAATGGATTTTGTGCGCACCCTTCCCACACAGGTATTCAACATCTACATTTGGGATTTCTCGGTTTTCGAGGCCGTATACAAGTGCTTCAAGATTGGGTTCAAATGTTTCAAAAAATGCCACCGGATTTCTGGCGAGATACGTCGGAATTTCCTTTCTCTTCAATTCCAAAATGAGCGATGAAAGCTCCTTTCGCATATCCAAGGCGGACATTCCAACGGGATAGATAAAAACACATCCGATTAAAGCCGAAGCATCCATCAGTGCGCGAAGTGTTGCGTTCACACACAATTCTGAAGGATCGCCAAAAACAATACAACCTTCGTTGGGCAAGGCTTCCTGTAACATGGATTGAATGGCCAATTTCAAGGTTGGAATTTCATAGGCATCCAAAAAGATTTTTTGAAGAGCATCTAAACGCAAAACTGCCATCGAATTGTCGTGTATGGAGGCATTTTCAAAGGTTAAGGAATGTCTGTGGGCAATTCCATTTTCCTCGTTCAAGATTTTAGCATGTTGGCCTACAAAGAGAACATTCATTTTTTATTTGTTTAATTGAAATGTAAGCAAAATTAGCCATCCAATGGTGGAAATTATACAATTTTACTGTTATTTTGCCGTTGACCCACGCCGAATGAAAAAAACCGCAATCCTATTCTTGTGTCTCGTATTTTTGAGTCAGCTCCATGCACAACAAGGTGGGAATCACGTATTTTCTTTCCTGAATTTACCTACAGGGGCTCGTTCTGCAGCACTTGGCGGGCATTCATCCGCTACAGCAGACCAAACCTTAGACTTTGCCATTGCGAACCCTTCTTTGGCAAATGAACTAATGGTTGGGCATTTTTCCCTTCAACAATCTTTGCTTCCAGCGGGAATTACATACGGAAACTTGGCGACGGCTTTGCCTTTAGGAAAAGGCATCCTACTTCCATACATTCGCTATGTTTCCTACGGAAAATTTCAAGGTTACGATGCGGTGGGAAATCTCACACAAACGTTTACTGCCTTTGATTTTCAAGCAGGGGCTTCCTTTGCCCTCAAATTAAATCCCTCTTTTCAACTGGGTGCGGGCGCAAGCATCATTGGGTCCTATTTAGAATCGTATTCCGCTTATGGCGTTTGCGGTAATTTTGGCATTCAGTACCACCATCCAAACGAACTGTTTCAGGCGACCTTGTTTGCAAAAAACATAGGGGTTCAATTAAAAGGTTACACGAGTGGGAACCTTTGGAATCCTTTGCCACTGGAAATTCAAGGGAGTGCAAGCATTAAGCTCAAACATGCACCCTTTCGCTTCACGCTTATCGCACAACACTTAAACCAATGGAAAATTGGGTACTACGACCCGCGTATTTTACCCACCTTGGATCCTTTAACGGGAGATACCATTGCAGCGCCCACGGTAGGATTCGGTGAACAATTGGCACGGCATTTTGCCCTTCAAACTGAATTGATAACCAAGGGGGTATTTCAGATGAGGTTGGGCTTTGATTTTCAAAGAAGACAAGAATTAAAATTGCAAGAAAAACCAGGACTTGCTGGATTTTCCATGGGCTTAGGCTTAAATTTCAGAAAGTTCAGAATCGACTACGGATTTATGATCTATTCGAAGGCAGGCATGAGCAATTCATTGGGAATAAGTAGTAAACTGATGAATTGGAAAGCCAAGACTTAGGCATTTACAAACTGAAGCACTTCGACTTTAGTAACACCTTTTAACTTCGTTAACGTTTCTTCAAGGTTCACCAAAACACCATTTTCCGTAGGAAGCACTCCCGGTTTATCGGAAAGTACAAAATGGTATGTTTGGGATGAATTCACATCTTTCAATGTGGTTTCGAAACACATGGTGATTCCAATCGCAATGGCGAGGTTTCTGGAGGAAATTTTGCCTTGGGCATAAGACCCTGGATCTGAAATTTCCATCGTTGAAAGGGTTATTCCAACGCGATGGAGTAAATCTTTCTTCTCAGAGACTGAAAACTCACCAAAACACGGCATCATTCGAAGGATTTCAAATGTATCGTTTTGGTTAAGTGCAATGCGTTGCTTCGGGTTGTTTCTATGGCGCAGCAAATGCAACCAAAACCTAATCATTACGGCTAAAATTACGGTGGTTAAAATTCCAACGCATTTGGCGATAACAACGAGGTCAAGAAGAATGAAAACAGGTATTGAGATGAGTGCTGAAAAGAAAAAAATCAACCAAGGAACAAAACGAAAGGAGGGTTTCGAATTCACTGTGGGTTTATTTTTTTTCAGAAATCCATTTGTCATTAAACATCTCACCGCGAATGATTACGGTTTTTGTCCTTGTGTAATCCTCAGCAGCGATAATCATTTGCTCTCTTGTATCTCTTCGAATCAGTATGGATGCAGTTCCTGGTGTCTTTATTTCTATATAAAAACCATTTCTCAATCGAGCTGGTTTTGTTGGTGGTCTTCCCATTAAATCTAAAATTAGTTTCTAAATGTAAACATATCATTCTATTAAAGGTTTGCTTTTGTGAATTTTTATGAATTGATGTCCTAAATTTTCTTATTGGTTACTGCTTTAAAAACCTTAATTTTGCGCATGATTTCGCTGGAAAAAGTTGGTTATTTTTTGCCCCAAGGCTATCTTTTTTCAGAGGTAAGTCTTCAAATCAACAAAGGGGACAAAGTCGGGTTGGTTGGGAAAAACGGTGCAGGAAAGTCTACCCTCATGCGATTGCTTACCCATCAAATCAGCCCGTCAGAAGGTCAAATTCACGTTCCCAAGGGTGTTAGGATAGGATTCTTAACACAGGACATTAAAATCGAGACAACCTATACTGTTTTTGAATATTTGGATACTTCCAATGAGATTTTATTCAAGCTAAAAACACGTTTGGAGGAAATCAATGAGTTGTTGATCACGCGAACAGATTATGAAACGCAAAGCTACCTAGACTTACTTGACGAGTTGTCGGATTGCAACGAAGCATTTCAAGTTCACGATGGCTACAACTGGGAAGAGAAAATCATTTCCACACTGGAAGGATTGGGTTTTTCAAAAGAGGAAATCCTTAGACCCCTTTCAACTTTTTCTGGGGGATGGAAAATGCGCGCCGAATTGGCTAAAATCCTCGTGAACGAACCGGACATATTGCTTTTGGATGAGCCTACCAATCACCTGGACATCATTTCGATTGCGTGGTTGGAAACCTACCTTCAAAAATTTGCAGGAGCCGTGGTCCTTATTTCGCATGACCGATTGTTCCTCGACAACATTACCAAAAGGACTTTGGATATTTCCATGGGAAGAATCATGGATTACCCTTTTGGATTCAGTAAGTACAAACTTCGTCGCGTTGAAGAAATGGAGCGGTTGGAACAAGCAAAAAAACAACAAGACAAAGACATCAAGCAGGCTGAAATCTTAATCGAAAAATTCAGAGCCAAGCAATCCAAGGCGGCATTCGCACAATCGTTGATCAAAAAACTTGACAAAACTGAACGCATTGAGATTGAACGTGACGACTACAGTGGGATGCGCGTGCGTTTCCCCTTAAGTGTTCAACCGGGTAAGTGGGTATTGAATTTAGAGAATGTCACCAAATCCTATGACAAGAAATTGTTTGAAGACATTTCTATTTCCGTAGGAAAAGGCGAGAAAATTGCATTGTTAGGTCCCAATGGTGTCGGAAAATCCACGCTGCTCAAAGTCATTTTAAAGCAGATTGAATTTACAGGATCAGTTGAGTATGGGCACAATGTTTCGATTGGTTATTTTGCGCAAGACCAAGCAGAAAAGTTAGATAGAAATTTAAGTATTTTCGATACAGTTGACAACGTAGCAATCGGAGAAATACGCAAAAGCATCCGCAGTCTATTGGGTTCCTTTTTGTTTACAGGGGATGACATTCACAAAAAAGTGGGCGTACTTTCTGGGGGTGAACGAACACGCTTGGCCCTGTGTCAGATGTTGTTAAGTCCCTCCAACTTTTTAATTCTGGATGAGCCGACCAATCACTTAGACATTCCATCCAAAGAATTATTGAAAAATGCATTGATTCATTACGAAGGTGCCTTTTTGATTGTATCGCATGACCGGGAATTCTTATCGGGATTAACGAACCGGATATGGGACATCGAAAACCGTAACCTAAAGATTCACCACTTCGAATTGGATGAGTACCTAAAATACAAAACCCAATCTTCAAGTTCTCAAAAACCTGAGAAAAAGGTTGAAGTTAAAGTCAAACCAGAACCGGTTGAAATCAAGAAACCAGAGAACCGTGAAAACAGCAAAAAACTTCAAAAAACCGAAAAGCAGATTGAAGATACGGAGACCCAGATTGCTACCATTGAAAGCCAATTAGCGGACATAAACTACAACGACCCAAACTATCACGTGTTGTTGAATGAATATAACACGCTCAAAGCGACCCTCGATGGTCTAATGGAAGCTTGGGAAGCACTGGCCGAATAGGGAGAAAATCATCCATTTCCCGTTTAAGGGGGAAACAAGGGAATTATTTAGCGAAAAATATTGATGATGTATCGTCCTAAAATAAGTTTACAGATAAATTAATTAATCCTGTAAAGAGTTTACATGAATATCTAAGTCCTGATATTCGTTTACAAAGCTATTGTTTTTTCGATAATAATTTTTCCATAATCTTT
>Ga0214921_10000176_pt1 | contig 126198 bp, 105 predicted proteins | sample LL1505_MetaG_FD_177992 | JGI IMG/M metagenome (GOLD analysis project Ga0214921, IMG submission 177992) | Freshwater microbial communities from Lake Lanier, Atlanta, Georgia, United States - LL-1505 | ecosystem: Environmental > Aquatic > Freshwater > Lake | place: USA: Georgia | collected... | reverse complement strand
TTAAAGCCACCACCTTTGTATCCACGCGATACCGAGAGATACCCACGAACGGATTCAGTAAGATCCTTTTGAATAGCTGTTGAGCCACCGAGCATCGAGTAGGTCGGTGAAAAATCGGCACTCCTAGAATCGTCGTAACGAGTGTTGCGTTGTTCAAAGCGTAGGCCAGGCACAAGGGAGAAACCATTGCTTAGTGGCACCTCAAGATCTCCAAAAATTGCGCCAGTTCGTGCCAGGTAATCGCTGGAGATGTCATTGTACGCAACATTATCTGCTAACTCGAGCGTCGAAGTGTCCTCGGTTAGTCGCTGAGCAAACACTCCTGTTAACCAACGCCACGATTCTCCGTGTTGGTAAGTAGCGTCATCTGGGGAACGCAGGCGAAACTCTTGGCTTAATACCTTTCTGGTGCGACCCGAATCAGAGAAGTAGTCGTATGGGGCATAGGCCCCCCAAAATGGATTGTTACCCCAATCGCCGTCATAACTGTAGTCGATAGAAGTGCGCGCGATAGATGAGATCGACTCTAGTGCGACCCCTTCCGACAGCGTGGCATTTGTGGCAAATGAAGCAGCGCGAACCGAGGTCGCGTCTTGGCCGGGCTTATCCGACTGAGTGTTAAATGAGTTATCTAGAGCAAAGGCATCATAGCCGTTATTTGCTTCTACTCCCCAAACAGAAAGGTCAAAAGATAACTTTGAGGAGGGGACATAGCGTAGCTTAAGCCTGGCAAGAGATTCGTCCCGCTTGTTGGTATTATCTCGTTGCAGGAATACATTATTGCGGAACCCATCACTCTGGGAATTGTAGGCTGAGAAGCGCAGTTGAAGCTTTCCGTTGCTCTCTGGAATCGCTCCGCCGACCGCCACACCACCGGCGAACAATTCATCGTTTCCCACCATAAGCTCAAGGCGTCCGGTGGTAAACTCAGTCGGATCGTGCGAACGCACGTTGAGCGCTCCTGCAAGGGCACTCGAGCCAAACCTGATTCCTTGTGGTCCGCGTAGAACCTCGATCTGATCGATATCGAACATCGGCGTAACTAGCCCTAATCCGCTAAAGTCGATCGAATCGATGATAGTTGCTACAGATGGATTCGGTGCCCCTTGGTATTGTTCGAGTTCTCCGATACCACGCATCAAGAAAAATCGTGGTCGTGAAGTTCCAGCAGACCAAGTAAGGTTTGGGATAGACTCTATTTCATAATCAAATGAGTTCTCCCCCTTTTCTTGAAGGCGCTGCTCTCGCACAACAGTTGTACTTTGTGGCACCTTCTGCAGCGGTGCGGTGAAGGAGGCTCCATAGATGTAAAGCTCTGTCGGATTGTTTAGCGATTGCCCGGACGCGGGATTTGTTATCGAGGGTTGCGCAGTTGCGTGTGAGATGTGGAGAAGGGCGCACACGATAACAAGTGCCCAGCGCGTCCCTCTAAGTTGAGTAGCATCTGAGGCCGCGCGGTTGTCATGTTGAGCTGAACTAGTCCTTGTGTATGAGGCCTCTGGTAAGGCGCAGTATGAAGGTGTATCTGCCGAGAATGGTGTGTGTTTTTTCATTATTCCTCTCCCTACGTCGGTGTTATCCGCCTCAGGTTCAAAGGGTTTTGCTTCTTTTAGAAGCATCTCAGGTCGCTACTATGCGACCACCCCTGGGTTTCGGAGGAGGGTACTATGACGGCATGCGAAAAAGCAAGCGGGGGGCTTGGAAGAGGGACCGTTCTCGCTTGTTGAATCGCACTGAAAAAAGCTGGGTGCCCTAGTGTTTAACCCGTTAGTGACACCGGCGCGCACGAGCTGTGCTGGTTCGCGTCCGGATGTCTCTAATTCTCACCCACACAGCTCGCTAAAAAAACTAGTTACTATATCGATTGATCCGCGACTCCCTGGCAGGGTGAAATGAGTCTCGTTTGCGATCTCCACGTTACGTACATTATCCCCGACCGGAACGCTTTTGAAGTGGCTGGCACCTCCTCTGATAAACAACACAGGACGCGGAGAATTCGCCAGTACTGTGAAAAGTCGTCCGCTTTTCGAGAGTTGAACCACAGATCTAGCGGTTGAGTAAAAGGATACTGCACTTGTGCTGACGCCACGCTTTTTAAGCTCCGGATACCGAGTGGCCTCAAACTCATCAAAGTCGATCTCGACAACACGCCTGCTTTCTCCGCAATCCTCCAAACTAAGATTACCTTCAGAGCTTATGAGTCCGGTGATCCTGTCCGGAATTTTTTCAAGCAACAGAGTCCCCAGCATACCTCCAAGGCTGTGTCCGTAAACGATGACCCGCTTGATTTTTACTTCATCAATAAAATCGACCAGACGCTCAGCCTGTTGATCTAGGTCGAATACACAATCGGAAGGCGCGTGAGACGCTCCGAATCCTGGAATATCAGGAATAATCAGTCGAGCTTGTCGCGCGAGGGGCGAGTTCAGCAAAAACGAGAATGATTCTTTGCTTCCTTGAATACCGTGTAGGCAAAGCAGGGGAGGGTGGGTGCCGCCGGAATCTAGATAGGAGATGCCGGAGGTAGCTTGATTGGAATTGGTTGGGGGTGGGGTTGGTGTTTGCTTGCTCAAATCACTCTCTGCTTCGGCTGAACTTCCAGCCTTTATCTGGGGGACCGTTCTAACTCTCTATACGTTGGCGGCACTTCATTAGTGCTCGGGAATTCGATTCCCCAGAATGAAAGCTGACCGACCCTGTTAAAATCGTTGCTGATCTGGATTGCGGATCTTGTTAAGTTCGGGAAATCCGCTAATGCTCGGATTATTAGCGCTTCCATCTTTTCCGCATCCATCACCATCTGGTTAGAAATTATAAAAACACTATCGCGACCGTAGCCTTTGGGATGTGGAAAATAGCACTGGTCCATTTCGAATTGCTGAGAGGCAGCGAGACCTTGTCTTAAAATATCCGCAAAATTTGCTAGTTCTTCTGGTGAGATGGGTTTCAGTCCTTTCGCCGTTTCAGTCATAATTCCCTCTGAAAATCCCCTGTTAACAGCCGCTATGTGTTGATAGTTTTAAATATCTGTTTGAAGCATCACTGTCTCGCTCGGTGAAATGCGGCCGTTGCTGAGTATAGTTTAGCCCGCGATACTACTCAACTTAAACAATATAAATCATCGGGCGGCGCAGTTCTTTTCAACATACAAGGACGCAGAGACTAGGCCATTTTATTGACGATTATGGAGATTTCTCGGTGTCCTCTGCGCCCTCTGTGGTAAAAAATATTTTACTAATTATCCCAGCAGTTTACCAAAAACACAGCGAAGCGCTTTATAAATCATAAACCCAGCTACACCTTCCCGGCTCTCTTCTCAAAGAACTCTCTATCTCTATTAAACTGCCACGGGTCTCGAACGTTGCACCGATTAATCTCAACCGATTCCCAAACCTTCCCGGTTACGTAGGGCTCCTTCGCTAACCAAGCCTGGAGCTCTTCTTCCGAGGCAAAATCCATGAGCAGCATGGAGCCGATCATTTTGCCATTATTATCCAGCAAAGCTGCCCCGTACCACATATTCCCCGAGGCGAGGAGCTCCTCTCCTAATGCGATGTGAGCTGGTCTCGCGGCGAGCCTGCGGTTATACGCTTCACTGTCGGCCCCATCTTTTCCAATCACTACAAACTGCATCATATCCCCCTCACAAACCCCAACGCCGCCTTAGCCTCCGGCGATATTTCAGCATCCGGGATCGCCTCAAGGAGCTTAAGCGCCTCGGCGTATCTCTCGCCTAAAATATACGCAGCCGCGGTGTCTTCTTTAAGTGAGCTTGAATTAAGTCCCAGTGTCTCGGCTTCCCTAAAATAATTCAAAGCGGCTTGCCAATCGCTTCTCTTAAGAAAACATCTACCTAACAGGAATAGCGATTGCCTTAAGCGCACTTTATCTTGCCCGGAGAGAATTTTCGCTGAGATAGCTGAGCTGTAAGCGAGAGCCAGGTTGTCCGCTTGAAGAGATATGTTAGCAAGAGACAGTTGGCCGTCTGTCCAGAAGGGATAACGTCTTAGCACACCTCTGATTGCGGCTTCTCTCTGCTCAAGAGACGAGTCTTTCGGCGCCATGCGATTTAGCGCTGAGAGGAGATAGGAGATCGCTTTTCTTGATAAATCGCGGGCCACTAAAGTCTGACCGTCTCGTTTAGTGAGAGTGGCCGTCTGCCTCGTGGGCTTCTTTGTTATCTCCCTCGATCTCTAACGGTAGGGTCTGCCTGGAATCCGTTACTCGTGCTGGGAGGCTAGCCTGTGCCTTTCTTAGCTCAGCCATCTCAGCCGCGTGAGCTTTGTCGCGCTCTGGTGCGTGGCGCATTACAACATCGTCAACGTAGAATAGGAAACAGCTTAAAAGAACAGCGGCTGACCCAGCGATCATTAACCACTTGTAACTGCCCTGAATCTCTTTTGCTCTAAGATCTGAATTTTCCATAACCGAAACTCTTTATTAGTACTTTATTTTGACCTTTGGTTAGGTGTCGACTTGGCCACTACCAAACGGGTTTTACAATAATATTAGTCACTTGGAAATAGTTAATGCTTAAAAAGTGTGATAAAGAGTGGTTTTGGGCCGCCCGAAGGGAGGTTGTTATGTCGATTTTACCCTAATCGTTGTATTCTTACGGGCCGGGTTAAAGTCGACCGGAAGTTAGATATAGGTGATCGCTATGATGTTATCAGATGAAGATATTAAGAACGTAATCAAGAATGGGGAATTAAAGATCTCTCCGTTTTCCGAGAAGTGGATCCGGTCATCGGGGATTACCTTGCATTTAGGGGAGGAGTTACTTAAGCCTCGTGGTGGTTACGTTGTTGATGTGATGAAGCCTGAGCCTCCTCCATACGATCAGATTATTATTACCCCTGATAAGCCGTATACCCTCAGACCCGGCGAGTTCATGTTGGGACATACGTTCCAACGCGTTACGGTTGGAGCTTCGATCGGATTTCTAATTGAGGGTCGAAGCACGTTGGCGAGAGTTGGTTTGACGATCGTTCAGACGGCGATGATGGTTTACCCAGGTCATAGTGACAGGGCTGTAACGCTCGAGTTGGCTAACCACGGACCGAATCCGATATTGCTGTACCCAAAGATGAAGATCGCCAGGGTTGGTTTGTTTGAGCTTAAATCGCCGAGCGTTATTAGGTACGACGATACCGGAAAATACCGAGGACAACAGTCGGTTGGTCTGCCGATCTTCAAAGATGAGATCATGGCAGATGATGAATGTCACGAGGGTTAGGAGTGGTTCGCTGTGGGTGACGAGTACTCCAAAAGTGGTGGGCTTATAGGGCTCTCACGTGCGATTGATTCAGCTCTTCGGATTTCTTGCGAAAGAGGAGAGCGAGTATTCGTTGTTGGTGGAGTTGTTCGTGACGCCCTTATGGGAAGAGAGGTCGGAGAACATGATCTTGATATAGTCGTGGAGGGGGAGGGAGTTCCCTTCGCCCATCAGCTAGCAACCCTCCTATCGTGCTCTGTTAAGGTACATGACCAGTTTTTGACTGTTAAACTTGTGGCGCCCTTCGGGGGCTCGACAAGCGCTGACTTAGCCCCCTTTCTTGATGAGATCGATATCGCTACAGCTAGAGAAGAGATCTATGAGCGACCGGGGGCTTTGCCGACCGTACGCCCAGCCAAGATCGATAGAGATCTTTGGCGTCGTGACTTCTCCTCTAACGCCATAGCACTCCGCTTAGATAGCTATCACAGGTTGCGAACCGAGGGTGTCTCGCGGGCTAATCTGGAGAAGGAGGCGATCGACCCTTGTGGTGGAATCGGTGATATTCAGGCGGATACTCTGAGGGTGCTTCATCCCAAGAGTTTTATCGATGATCCAACTCGGCTTTTTCGAGCGGTGCGTTATCTTGTCAGGTTGTCGTTTCATTTCGATATGACGACCTTGGCGGCTTTCTTAGAGGCTGTAAAAAGTGGGGCGCTCGCAACGCTTTCACCGCGACGTGTTTGGAACGAGGTGCTCGCGGCAATTGATGAGAAGGCACCCAGTGAGGTTCTGCAGGAGTATCTTCAAAGGGGACTATTCGGCAATCTTCCGATTATCACTGTTGATAGTCAGGCTTGGTTGTTTGAGAGCTTGGAGCGGCTTGAGCTTTTAAGGCCTGCTATCGGCGCGGAGCTTTTCGCTGAGGCCGCGAAGGTTTTGATCGTCGCCGGTATCTTAAGGGATGGCCGCGAGGATGTCGCGCGAGCGGTGCATGAGGGAAATCGGGTTTTAAGAAGGGCAGGGGAGATCTTAGAGGCAGACCGTTTACCAGCGGCTCTGAGAACCGTTCCTGATGTCGCTGCTGCTTACTCTATTCATTGTTCGGAGGAGTTAAAGGATCTACTCAAGATGTGTCTAAAGGAGATAAGAGGATGAGTATTCTGACTAAGCGTCTGTTGGAGCTGGTCTCTGTTGAATATCCGGCAATTGACCTCCCAAAGTCGGCGCGTTTTCTGCCGATGTACTCGTTAGACCATGGAGAGTTGAGCACAACAGCGGCTGTCGAGATAGCTAAGGCTACTAGGCAGAGTGCGGTGGCGATAGCTGAGTCGCTGATAGCGGGATTGTCAAAGACAAGTGGCGCTGAATGGAGGAATGATAACGGCTATATCGTCTGCTCTAATGTGAGCAAAGAAGAGCTTCTATCAGAGGTCTCTAGCTGCGTAGGCGAAGCTTTAAGTCTATTAGGCAGTGATGCGGCGGGTTCAGATCATAATACCAGGGGTATTTGGTGTCTCCTTCCTGATAATACAGATCCGGCCTATGCTCGTATTCGGCTCTTAGCACGAGCGGCGTTGCAGGTTCTCTTAGTCGTTACTAGTGGTAATCGCACGAACTTCCGGGTGTATCCTTTGCAGGGAAGAGAGATTAAATCGGCCGCCGAGCTGATCGATGTTTTCAAGGTGGCAGTAGAGTGGATCCTCGCCCACGAAGGAGAGACTCGTAGAGAAGTTGAGATACCCGAAGATCATCCGCCTGCTACCATTTGGACGTCGCATCACTACCACGAGCGTTTGGAGCCAAAAAGCGCTAAAGCTATCGCCAATTTGCGAGTCAGTGGCAGGACCCGGGTTATTATGCCGGAGGATGGTTGGCTGTTAAGCCGAGATCGCGCTCTGTCGGAGATCCTAGGCGCGAAATATTTAGGACGAGTTGTCGATAAATTATCGAATCGAGACCTTTGGGCGAGGTTTCTTTTTCACGCGGCCTCGACTACTCCTTCGGGTGATTTTGATCCAGCTGTCGCGCTATTCAATGAGTCTTCGTCGCCTCTGTGGAACATGCGAGTTTTAATAGAGAGATATTCTAGGTTCTCAGGATTGCTGTCGCTCCCTGTAACTCGGGAACAAATGACGGAATTAATCCGCGGGGTTGAATCCTACAGGAATCTCTTACTGAGTGCGCTGTTTTTACCAGTATACACGGCACGCGTGATCGCCCATAACGAGGTGGAGGCCTGGTGCGAAGCTTTTGAGCGACTGTCCCGAGAAGGGCATGCGTTCATAAACGCGCCGGCTACCAGATTATCTCTGGAGCGAGGCCTTCAGGATGAGACGATCCGTGAAATAGCGGCTGGTCTCGGTTTCGGACTTTCTTGTATAGTAACCCTTGTTATGGAGGGAAGATGCGCGGAACATTAGCAGAACAGAGAAGTGGGGCTGGATACTCTCTAAGGCCAAACGTGTCAAATGACAGGGGTGAAGCGTCAGGGCGTCGGGCGGCTCCGCAAGGTTGGGAGGTGCGGCTCGGCAAGTTGCAAGTCACTGTATGGCTGGGCTTGGCTATAGGGGCGATCGTCGGCGGCTATTTCGTCGGGTTCTTCTCTGGGCGGTATGTAGGCTTTGAGTCGGCACGTGAGAGTTCTGCTGGTGAGGTAGCGAAGCTTCCCGCTCCTGAGATGTTTGCTAATAATGCCTCACTCAATCCAAACGGGGTGTATGATCGCCTAAAAGCCCCAGCAATATTAAAAGAGACTAATGGCCCTCGCGCGTCAGCAAAGCTAGTTGATCCGCAGGAGGCCCGCGAGGTTGCCGCTCCAACACAGAAGATAACCATCTCAGACCTTGCCGCTAATTCAGTTAACAACTCAGTGGGCGCTGAACCTGCCCATCGCGGAGACAGTGAGGCTAATACTCAGACCGCTGATGGTGAGGAGATATTTGATGATTCAGGACGAAGCGGGGAGTTGATTATCGGCTCGGATGAAGGGTTGTTGGATGATAAAAATGAGGCGGCGCGGGTTCCTTCCTCAGTCAGGATGCTTGGTGGCACAGGAGATAAGAAAGCTCACGAAAATGATTCTGCCGCGATGGCTCTTTTAGACGAGAGAATTGCCAGTGCAAGAAATGAGACCAGTCGACTTGAGCAAATTAAAGACTCAGATAATTTAGTTAGAGCTGCCCCGGCTAACGATAAGTCAGGAGCCAAGCTAGCAGACAAGGCGCTTGAGGCTGAAGCTGATAAACAGACGGAGAAGCCAGCTCCCAAAGATGAGAGTAAGGGATTAGTTCGTAAGGTCTTGCCCCCTGGTTACTTCGCTCAGGTGGCCGCGCCAAAGAAATTATCTGATGCTGAAGCGGTGGCGAAAAAGCTAAAACGCTCTGGCTTCCCTGTGGTTGTAGAGTCGGCAAGCGTTAGTGGCCAGAGTTTTTACAGGGTGCTCGTAGGTCCAGAAGAGAATAAGGTACAGGCGGATCGGTTGGTTTCTCAGCTCGAGGGAGAGTCGTACGTCGCTAGCAAGCCGTTTATTAAGAAAGTGGCTAGATAGCAGGTGAGCAGGGACTAGGGAAGAATTACCTTGCCCGCGTTTGCTGACTATCTATTAACTCTCTTTGCTCGGTCGCTAGGCGATCTTCCAGAGAGCGAATTAGGTCGCCCCGCTTTGTTTGATCGGAATCCGCTAAGGTTGTTTGAACCTCTAGCTCTCTCTTGGCTGATTGGAGATCTAGCCAAAGTATGTCGCGCTTGATCTTAATCGTCTCGTAGTCTTTGTATGTGTTGGCCAAGATATTGCCGAGAGCCTTTCGGACATCGATCTGTAGCTCGTCGCGCAACTGATCTCGTTTGGCCTGTAAAGCCTCAAAATCCGCTCTCAAAGCTTGGTTGCCCGGATAAAGCTCAACCTCGTCAGCTTTACTTCTGTACTGATATGATACAGCGGATAGGGCGGCAAGTTTCTCTTTAATCGGCACTGAGTACGCCGCGACCTGTTCGATCTCTGCTAGGGATTCTCCGCTCTTTTTTTGATTTTCGAACGCTACCTGACGACTAAGCCACAGAGTTACCGCTCTTGATGCCACATCAAGATTTGACTCGATCGTGGAGTAGTCTTTCTGGAGTCGATCTACTTCAGCTTTGATCTGCTCTGTGTTGTCAGAACTTGAATTAATCGGTTCCGTTTTTAGGGCTTGAATCTGCTGCTGTAATCGCGAGATTGAAGCTCGAATCTGCTCTGGTTTGCGGGATGAGCCTGATGACGCCTGGGGATCGTCTTGGTCGTTCATTCGCTCTGATCGAATTTGGCGCGCCAGCGCGGCAAGAGATGGGACCTCCTCCTGCACCTCTTTGCGAGCTTGCGGGACGTTTCGTGCCGGCGCCTCATAGTCAGGATTTATGTCAGCGAGTTTTTCAAAACCAAAAAGAGATGCCTTGCGCGCTACGCTGCCAATAAAGAGACCTGTACCCAGCGTTGCCGCTAGAAGTATAAAAGTAGGAATAGCTGGAGGCGGTCCACCATAGACCCTCTGTCTTTCTCTCAACGCCTTACGCGCTGCCTTTAAGTCTTTAGGTTCTTCCACCGGTGGAGGTTGCGGGATGGCGACCCTGGTTTCGACGGCCCTGCTTGTTTCATCAACCTCTTGGATTGTCTGAGGAGACTCTGATTCAAATGGAGGGAATGGGAGAGTTGGCTTTCTAGTGCGCGGTGTTCTCTCTCCTACCGCGATTAGGAGCACAGTGATGTTATCTCCACCACCACGTTGGTTAGCTAGATTAATTAGAATTTGGCTAGCGTCGTCTAGAGGGTTTTGACGGACCACAGCCAAGATGTCTTCAGGGGGAACGTAGTTTGTTAAACCATCAGAGCAGAGGACGTAAATGTCCCCGTTTTCTGGAAGCTCAGCGAGGATTCGAGACTCTACCTCTACGTCGGGTAAGGGGCCTAACGAGCGGGTCAGCATATGAGAAACGGATTGTCCGCGCGCATCGTCTGCCTCTATGGTGCCAGAACTTATTAGTTCACCCAGCAGTGTATGGTCCCGCGAGATCTGTTCAATGTTTTGGTGCCGGACCCGGTAAGCTCTCGAGTCCCCTACGTTCATGACTATGGTAGAGGAAGATGTAAAAACTAGGCCCACCAATGTCGTACCCATACCAGCATAGGCCGGATCCGCGCTCCCCTTGTCGTATATCTTGCGATTAATCGACTCAACGACAGATGTGATTGAGTCGAGCGAGATATGAGTCTCTGGCTGGTTCAGCGTGTCCTGCAGGGTTCCGATGGCCATCCGAGAAGCCGTAGCGCCTCCTTGTGCTCCGCCCATGCCATCAGCGACGAAGAATGCCTGAAAATCGGGACGCTTGATTATGCCGAAGCAGTCCTGATTCTCCTCGCGGCGCATCCCGACATCGGTGCCTGCCGCGCAACGAAGTAGCGCTAGATTAAGGGTAGCGGGAGTTTCTGATGTTGGTAAAGACGAGCTCATATTTTAATTCCGGCAGGTGCTTCTATGATAATACAACCTGCTGTTCTATTGAAGAGGGTATGTTACCCTAAAAACGGAAGGCTTTGACCGAAGGTAGTTGTAAATATTGATAAATTGGCCTAGAAACTCGCCCTACAACCCGCTATTCTCATCGTCCTATAATTTCACACAGGAAAAAATTATGAAGAAGATGGCTTTACTGAGTGTCTCAGATCAGACTGGTTTGATTGAGTTAGCGAGGGCATTGACGGAGTCCGGATATTGTTTGCTAGCTACTTCGGGGACAGGTAAAGCGTTAAGTGTGGCTAAGGTCGATTATACAAGTGTTGAATCTTACACTGGGTTGGCAGAGCTGTTAGATGGTCGTGTAAAGACCTTGCATCCAAAAATCCATGGCGGAGTGCTCGCTCGAAGAGATCAGCCGCATCATTTAGAGCAATTGGCGCAGGAGGAGATCGCGCCAATAGATATGGTGATCGTAAACCTTTACCCTTTCACGAAGTACCTCGACAGTGAGCGCGCTAACAATCCAGAGGAGATGACTGAACTAGTTGATGTCGGTGGACCGACTATGATTAGAGCCGCGGCCAAGAATCACCGTTTCGTTTTGCCTTTAATTGATCCAGCTGACTATGCCGCGGTGATTCAGCTCTTAAAGAGCCGCAAGGAGGAAGGTGACTGCTTCTCGTTGGAGTTTAGAAGATCGCTTGCCGCAAAGGTCTTTCAAACTCTATCAGCGTACGATGGAGCGATCGGTGGATATTTCGCGGCTTTGGGGGCGTCGACATCGGGCGCCAGTGGTGAGGAGCTGCCGGGTAAAGTTTCACTCTCTCTCACTAAGCAGGCAGAGCTTCGCTACGGTGAAAATCCGCACCAGAGGGCCGCGGTTTATAACGTAACAGCAGCTAATATAAAAACGCTAAGCGGCTCCAACTGGAAGCAGCTAGGAGGCAAAGAGCTCTCGTATAACAACATGCTTGATTTCGATGCTGGACTTCGTTTGTTAGCGGATCTTCCGAATGAGAGACCAACGGTCGCTATTCTTAAGCACTTAAATCCATGCGGCGTCGCTTCCGCGGATACCGTGTGCGAGGCTATTGAGCGTGCCAAGCAGTGTGATCCACGCAGTCACTTCGGAGGGATTCTGATAGTGAACAGAGAGGTAGACAAGGACGCGGCTCTGGAGATTCGGGGAGATTTTGCTGAAATCGTAGTTGCTCCAGGATACACCGAAGAGGGGCTAGAGGTTCTCCGCACCAGCAAGAATTTAAGGATCCTTCAGGTGGATTCGAGGGCTTTAGTTGGCTTTGAGGTCCGCACAGTAGCGGGAGCAGTTCTGATGCAAGAGCCAGACGTATCTGGTACCGGAGTATCGGCCGCGGAAAGGGTAACTCAGAGGACTCCAACAGAGGGGGAGCTGTCAGATCTCGATTTAGCTTGGCGTGTCTGTGGCCATGTGAAATCAAACGCGATCGTTCTAGTGAAAGATGGACTTCTGATCGGCGTGGGAGCCGGGCAGATGAGCAGGATTGATTCGGTCGAATTAGCCATTCGAAAGGCGAAGCTACATGGGCACTTGCTCAATGGGGCAGTCGCGGCATCAGATGCTTTCTTTCCATTTCCAGATTCCGTTGAGACGCTAGCGGCGGAAGGAGTTACCTGTATCGTAGCTCCGGCTGGAGCCAAGCGAGATGATGAGGTAAAGGCGGTGGCGAACGATAAGAATTTAAGTCTTTTTTTCGCGGCAGAGAGACACTTCAGGCATTAGTTCCTTTTAAAACGTGGGGCGAATATGAAAGTATTAGTGATTGGAGGCGGCGCTCGTGAACATGCGATTTGCTGGAGACTCAAAGGGTCGAAGAGCGTATCTCAAGTTATTTGTGCCCCGGGAAATCCTGGTATTGCGGCGGTAGCAGAGTGTTGTGACATACCCGTTACAGACACCGCGGCTCTGCTCAACCTCGCGCGTGAAAAGGATGTCGCGCTTACTGTAGTTGGGCCGGAGGCCGCGTTAGCAGTTGGGGTTGTTGATGCATTTGAGGCCGCTGGTCTCATGATAGTTGGACCTTCCAAGGCGGCGGCGATGCTTGAGAGTTCAAAGAGCTTCGCCAAAGAGGTAATGGTGGCCTCTGGGGTTCCAACCGCTAGCTACGAAGTTTTTAATTCGCGTTCGTCACTATCTGAGTATTGCGCGGCCAAAGGCGCGCCACTTGTCTTGAAAGTAGACGGATTAGCCTCAGGTAAGGGGGTTTTTGTTATCCTCAATAAAGAGGAGTTTGAGCCTGCGTTCGATCAGATCTTTGGCTCGTTGAAGGCCGAGAAGGTTGTCGTCGAGGAGTTTTTAAATGGCTTTGAGGTAAGCTGCATTTTCGCCTCAAACGGGACCGACGTGGTAGCGTTAGCACCAGCTCACGACTACAAACGGCTGAATGATAAAGACGAGGGCCCAAATACGGGTGGTATGGGTTCGGTTTGTCCGACTCCGCGAATTAGCGCCGATGACCTTAAATGGATAGAGGCTCACTGTGCCAAGCCAATAGTTGAGACTATGGCCAAGAGAGGTGTTCCTTTCCGAGGATTTCTATATGCTGGATTGATGATCGATCCAAATAAGCCGCGGGAGTTTGGTATTCGTGTTCTCGAGTATAACACTAGACTTGGAGATCCTGAGTGCCAGTCGATTATGGTGCGTTTAGCAAGTGACCCGATTGATCTCTTCACTTGGATCTGCGGTGCTAAGAGCGATCGTCCTGAACTTCAGTGGAGTTCAAAGATGGCTACCTGTGTTGTGATTGCTTCCGATGGCTACCCTGAGGCCCCGGTTAAGGGCGATGTGGTAACTGGTTTGGAGTTTACTTCAATGGTTCGTGATACAGTTGTTTTTCACGCGGCGACGAGGATGAACGAGAAGGGGCAGCTAGAATCGGTCGGCGGACGAACGCTTAGTGTGGTCGCTTTAAACGATACCCTCGATGGGGCGCGGCACTCCGCCTACAAGGCGGTAGATATGATCCAGCTTCGGGGACGTCGCGTTCGTCGTGATATAGGGTTGTAGAGGTGTTGGTGAGTAGACTATCTCTTGGGAAGGTAATTGCGGTGGTGATAGCCGCGACTAGTTCTATTTGGTCTGTAAGTGCTAGAGCGGATCAGATCCGTATAGTGGATTCCGGTGGGCTCGTAAGAGCGATTAAGATTACCCGCTCCGCAGCCAAAGTGGTTGTTACACTTCAGAGTTCTCAGGCCGTGGCTATTAAGGGGGAGTGCGTGGCCACAAATATTGACGGCTTGGCGGCGGAAAAGCGCGTAGCTATATCAGCTAAGGGCGAGTGCGCTTTTGACGCTGTTGGTGGCGGCTCGTGGCAAATAACGGTTCCTAGTGGGTTAACTTGGCAGGTGCGGATATATGAGTGAGCAGCTTTTGTCGCTCTACAACGATGAATCGACGCGGATGTTAGACGACTCTGAACCGTTTGCTACTCTGCCGACACGTGAGCAGAGCTTTGGGGCGCTCGAGGGTAATGTTAATTTCGACCTGCTGATTTTAGGCGGTGGTTTATGTGGAGTCGTTCTGGCTCACGAGGCCGCTCTGCAGGGAATAAAGGTTCTCTGCCTAGAGCAAGATTATTTTGGAAATGGAGCACTGACCTGGGATACGCGAGTTGCGCGAGGTCTTATTGAGAGGCCGCTAGGACTGTTCTCAGCGTCTTCTGCGATTAAGGATCTAAGTGAAGGAAAGGCGTCACACCTCCTGAATCCTCTTTTGCCAGACGGAAACGATTCCTCTGGGTTTTTGGCCAAGATGGTGAAGAGGTTTTCGACTCTGGCCTCGGTAGATGAGCGGCTTTTGATTCGCGAAACCGCCTTAGCTGCGCGCCAGGAGGGAGCTACTTTGTTATCTGCTGTAAACGCGCTTTATGTTGAAGCCGAATCAGCGCAGAGTGGGTGTTACATAATTGGGTTTAGGGACCAATTGACGGATAAGGTCTATGAGGCCCGAGTCGGTGGTATATTTTTAGATCCAAATGCGGGACATCTTCCTCCGTCGAGATTAGGCACGTATGTTATTCCCGCTACTGACCCGTCTCCGGCTGGAGTTCGAGTTGTTTTTCAGGCAAAGCCTAAGAACGCTAAGCGGGGCGAGCGATTTGTGACATTTGAGCTCTCTGATGGTTCCTTCGTGTCTGTAAGACGGCTTGGTCTCTTTACAATCGAAGTATCTTTGCTCTTTGGTCAAAAGGAGATCTCCGATGAACCAAGTGCCGCCGTTCTCGAGCAGGCCGCTAATGAGGCGGGTTGGATAATTGAGAGAGAGTTGTTCAGAGCACGGCTGTCAGGAAAGAGCAGAAATGGATTCGCGGTCAGTCAAGTTAAAGGGATTTTCAGCGCATCCACCCGCGGACCATGGGATGCGTACAGGGTGGCCAGGAAGATAGTTTCACAGCTATTGAACTTGTTACCAGAAGCGCTTCCTCGTAAGAGATCGGAGTCTAGGCCTCTCCCGGGCAGTGAGCGAAATCGGGAGGTTGATTGCTTCAGAGCCCTGGCTAGAGCTCAGGGAATCTCAGAGAGAACCATCGAGCTAGCGATTAGGCGTTGGCGCGGAAGGGTGAGGTACTTAGAGCATTTCGCTAATGGCTTAAAAGAGCTTGTCCCTGGCGTGCTCCGCGGGGAGGTGGATTTGAGTGTGCGCAGCGATCAGGTCGTTTCGTTGGAAGATCTGGTGTTCGGATCTCTGGCTTTGGAGGAGATTCCTGAGTTGCCTGAGTATCTTCCAGTGCTGCGAGAAAGGCTGGCCGGGTATCTGTATGACAATTAGTAGAAGCCGCATCTCCTGATAGATACTCGGCACCTGTTTTGACCATTTCGTCAACCCAATGCCTGTCTCGAAAGTGCTCGTTTTAGAAGTTTTACTTCTACGCCACGCGCAGAACGATCTTTCCAAATTGCTGACCGGACTCTAGACGCTGAATCATCTTTATACCATCCGAGAGTGGGGCCACGGTATCAATCGGAGTCCTAATGTTGTTATTAAATAGGAACTCCATCACCTCAGTGAAATCGTGTCGGCTACCCATCGTAGAACCGATCAGAGACACTTGCTTTGTAAAAAAGAGCCTGTTGTCAAATGAAAGCTCGTAGCCTTTGGTATTCCCCACAGTTACGATTCGGCCACCACGAGCTACGGCACGTAGGCTCTTGGGCATCGTCTTGGACCCGACGTTGTCAATTACCAGGTCAACTCCACGGCCTTTAGTTATCTTTAGTACCTCAAGGTGCCAATCAGGATTAGCTGTGTAATCGATTACATTGGTGGCGCCAAGATCGACCGCCTTTTCCGCTTTCTCTTTACCTCCAGCTAGTGCGATCACTGAGGCTCCTGCTGCCTTGGCTAGAAGTATAGAAAGTGAGTTTACACCTCCACCAGCTCCTACAACTAAAACTGATTCTCCGGCGCGGAGCTGCCCACGTTTAAACAACATGCGCCACGATGTGACGCCAACAAGAAGCGGAGCAGATCCAGCCTCGAATGAAACGCCATCAGGTAGCCTGTACAAGTTGCCAACTGGAACGCACACGTATTCAGCAAATCCACCGGGGATCTGCTCCCCAAGGATTTTATATCCAGGGCTGAGACTATCCTCGCCTTTACGCGTCCATTCGTCATCTGATGTTATTATCCCAGGATTAACTATGACCCTAGTTCCAGGAGTCCAGGTGGTTCCTGGTGCGTTAATAGCGATGATCTCTCCAGAGACATCAGCTCCACCCACATGAGGCATCTCAAGATGAAGTCCTGGCCAACCACGACGAACCCAGATATCTAGGTGATTCAAAGCGACAGCTTTAACTCGTATAAGCGCTTCTCCTAGCTTCGGCTCAGGTTGCGGGATATCCGCGTATTTAAGAGTGTCTATTTCGCCGTGTTTATCAAAGAAGATAGCTTTCATGTTTAGTACCTTTAGTTGACCTATCTAAGGATATGAGGGGATTTAGGATCTGTAAACCTAAAAAAGCGTCGATGCGCTCGGTTTAGAATAAACCAGCCGCGCGCAGATCCAACCACCTTCATTCTGCTCAGATACCAGGCTCCAGCCGTGCTTGCCACCGTAGACGCTCCACACTTGGTCCCACACGATCTCTGTAATTCCTGAAAGGATCGCGGTCGTTCCAGTTTTTGATAATCGCGTAACTTCAGGTGCTAGGTTCATCAAAACTTCACCATAGACGTTGGCAAGAATAAGGTCATAGTGACCTGAGAATTCTGTGATGTCCTTGTTTGATATGCTAATCTTATCTCGCAGTCCGTTTAGGGCGATATTGTCCATGGCGTTATCTATCGCTCCTAGCTCTATGTCGTTTCCTTCAACGTTAGAGTTAAGGAGCTTGGCGGCGGCTATCGCTAGTATTCCGCTTCCAGTCCCGAGGTCAAAAATGCGGGGAGGGGAGGTCCTAAGTTCTTTGGCATATTCGCACAGCTCAACCAGCACCATGCGCGTCGTGGCGTGATGCCCAGTTCCGAAGCCTAAGCCGGGGATAATCCTTATTGAGTCTTTTGTAGTAGGGCGAGGATCCTCGAAGGACTGCACGGGAACTACCTCGATAGTCCCAGCTCTAATCGGCTCCCAAACATCGGGACAAGCTCCGGTCCAGTTCTCGTTTGAGACTTTCGATACCGATATTAGCTCGCAATTAAAATTCCTCAACGCCGCCACAAACTGGTCTGCTTTAGCTTGGTCTCCCTCTAGGTAGCACGTGATCTCAGGCGCCCTGTCCACGGCGGTTCCGGCGGCTCCAAGCTCAAGCAGATCTGCGCAGAGGCCATCAAACGCGTCCCCGGATAGCCCGTGCTGAAGCGGTCTGAGTGTTACAGAGAACCAGGATTGTGGTGTGCTATTTGAAGACATAAGGAATAAGGCCTAGCGACACTGACGCGCCGCTAGGCCTGCGATGATACGGTAATATTGCGGTACACCGCGAAAGGTTGCTGCTTAGATAACCTTTTTTATTGTGGCTACTAACTGGTCCTTGGCTACCGCTCCGACAACACGATCAACCTCGGCTCCACCCTTGAATATTACAAGATTCGGGATAGCTCTAACGTTATACTGTCCGGCGCTCTTTGTATTATCGTCAACGTTAATCTTAAGGAACTTTACCTGACCATTCAAATCCTTAGCTATCTCCTCAAGTACTGGAGCGATGCTCTTGCATGGCCCGCACCACGGAGCCCAAAAATCAACCACTACCGGTATAGCCGATTGAAGTACCTGCGCCTCAAATTCAGAATCGTTAATCTCTCCTACGTTACCTGCCATTTCGCGACTCCTCTTAAACTATCGCCTTACAACCATTGTTTAGCTCGTTTCTTCTAATTCGAGCTCCAGGCTCTGGAGTTTAAAACCTTTGATAAGGCCTCGCAAGTAGCTTAGGGAGGGGTTTTGCCCCGCTTCCCCAAGGAAGCTGGGCTATTTTGGCTTACTTTAAGTTGTTTGAACCGAAAACGACCCCTTGGGCTTCTTAAGTTTAAGAGACTTAAAGTCGCGCTCGGTCAGGCGACTGGTGGTGGGGCTAAATCATACAGGTTAGGAAGCAAATATGAACGAGAACAATCAGACGCGAGCCGCCGTAAAAGATCGCGCTAATCCCATTCTAGTAGTTGATTCGTATGCCCGTGGTATCTCAATCGGCAGGGCCGCTGCGGAGGAAAAAAAGTTCCAATTGCAGGTAGAAGGAAACAAAAAAGAGGGTGGGGGGTTGCTACGCAGCAGATATGTCATGAACACCCAGCAACCTTTGGCGGATTTGGAGAGACACCTAGCCAGATTGTCATCACGAGGTGAGCTTCGGCGATCCACGGTTGTATTTGGTGTTACAACGGATCCATTCCACCCGTTTGATGAAAAGTTCGCCACAAGTATGAAGTTTTTAGAGCTCTTTGAGCGCTACGCGCCCGGTAAGCTGATTATTCAGACCCGCTCTCCACTGATTGTCATCGGGCTGCCTGTCCTGAAGCAGGTCCGAAATAATACCGTCGTCATGATTGGATTAGAAACACCGCTCGAAGAGGTTAGGTTAAGGTACACCCCAGAGCTGCCGACAGTCAGTGAGCGGTGGAAAACCGCACGCGCGTTGCGCCGCTTTGGTTTCAAGGTGGGCATTCAGGTAGCGCCAATTTTACCTTACGGAGACTGGAGGAAAGACGCGAATTCATTCGCTGAGGACCTGTCTAAGGAGGCTGATTTTATATCGTTGCAGTCAATCGCGGATGTGTCGGGAAACTCCAGGCCTACTGGCGAGCTAGCCCGAAAGCTGGCTACGGATAGGCAGTTCTTCTGGTTGCGTGCGGATACTCGACGGCCCTTGTATGACGCTTTGAATGGGCTCGCTCCCGAGAAACTGTGTCATCCGATTGAGCAGGAGATCTCGGATCCTCAAATGGCGTTATTTGGAGCTTAGATACCTCCTCTGTAGACCGTCGTGCTAAGGTAGGGCATACTGCCACAAAAATGAGGTTAGCGCTGTGAGCGCTCGCCCGGATTAGGATTCCCAGCCACGACCTACAAACTTGGAGTAAACAGATGAGTTATCAAATTTATAAAGTCCTACACCTTCTTGGATTGAGTCTAGTAGTGCTCTCATTAGGTGGAATTATCTTGCACGTTATTAATGGTGGCTCAAAGCAAAGCAACTCCTTTCGCAAAGGAGCCATGATAACTCATGGAGTCGGGCTGTTACTCCTCTTAGTCGCTGGATTCGGAATGCTCGCCAGGTTGGGTATCCACTCGTTCCCGGGCTGGGTAGTGGGTAAGGTGGTAATATGGCTAATATTGGGTGCCTTTGTTGGACTCGCGTACAAGCAGAACCTCGCCCGAAAGTTGTGGTTCGTTGTGCCAGCCCTGGTGGTAGTAGCCGCTTGTTTGGCGATTTATAAATAAACCCTATTTGCCCAAGAACACCTGCACGTTTACCGTTCCTCTGTATGAAGGGTCTTCAAGCGGGATCTTGTGATCGGGAACCTCAATTCCGTTGACCTCCACACGAGCGACGCCGTGTTCAGCTCCTGATGGATTGATCAGCTCAATCACGAATACCCGCTCACCTCTGCGGTAGCGCAATACCGAGTGATCCCAATTATGGGGGATGCACGGATTGATCGTGATGTGTAACGGATGAACTTTAAGACCCATGATATATTCGATACCGGCCTGGTAAAGCCAACCTGCTGAACCTGTGTACCAGCTCCATCCAGCGCGACCTCTAAGGGGTGGCTCAGAGTACACATCCCCACACATTACGTAAGGCTCAGCTCGATAGGTCTCTAGCCCCTTTTCATCGAGCGTCGCGTTGATTGGATTAATCAGATCTAGGAGATTAAACGCGGTATTTCCCTCGCCCTGTAAAGCGGAAGCGATAATTAACCACGCGGCCGCGTGCGTGTACTGCCCGCCGTTCTCGCGAACTCCGGGTGGATAGCCCTTTATGTAGCCAGGATTCTTTTCCGTCTTGTTAAAAGGTGGAGTAAGTAATTTGATCAAACGTCCATCTCGATCGACTAACTCCTCCATCGCGGATGCCATTGCTTGACGCGCTCGCTCCTTGTCAGAGTATCCACTAATAATAGCCCATGACTGACACAGTGAGTCGATTCTACACTCCTCGTTATCCTTGCTGCCTACAGGAGTGCCATCATCATAGAATGCGCGTCTGTACCAGGCGCCATCCCAGGCTTCACGTTCGGCAGCCTCGGCTAGTGATTGCGCCTTATGTCTGAGCGCATTAGCAGTTTCCTGCTCGCCCTGAGCGTCTAGGATCGGAGCGAAATGCTTGATTACCTCACACTGGAACCAGGCTAGCCAGACACTTTCTCCTTGACCGTGTCGACCTATCTCATTCATGCCGTCATTCCAGTCTCCCGCTCCGATGAGGGGTAAGTGGTGTCTGCCAACAGCGTCGGTGGCTCTAAAGGTCCTCAAGCAGTGCTCCATAATGGAGCCCTCTTCGGAGCTTCTTTCGGGGATGAAGTAGTTCTCCATCTGGCCCTCGGCTAGCATGGCGCCCTGTAGAAATGGCACCTGCTCGGCGAGAATCGAATAATCTCCAGTTACCTCAATGTATCTGGCGACGGCATACGGCAGCCATAACAGGTCGTCAGATATTCGTGTTCTCACACCTCTGCCAGTTGGAGGATGCCACCAGTGTTGGACGTCGCCCTCCTTAAACTGCCGAGCCGCGTGGAGTAGGATTTGCTGCCTGACCATATCTGGTCGGATCTGCAGAAGAGCTAAAGAATCCTGCAGCTGATCGCGGAATCCCAAAGCTCCGCCACTTTGATAGAAAGCTGAGCGACCAAACAGTCGGCATGCTACGGTCTGGTAAAGAAGCCATCCATTCATCATTAGATTGAATGAATCGCTCGGTGTCTGTACCTCTATTGTTGAAAGTAGGTCACGCCAGAATAGTTGAACTCCTTGCAGTTCTACTCTCTGCGCTTGAAGGCTCTTGTACTTAGGTGCCTCTCTGCGCATAGAGTCCATAGAGCTGTGCTCGGAAATGAAGAACACAACATTCTTCTCCTCTTTGGGTTTGAGAGTGATAGACACCTGGAGCGCCGCGCAGTGATCGAATCCCGCGCCGGTCTTGGTAGAGAGCTTAATTCCGCGAGTTTTGGCTGATAGAAAGGCGGTAGAACCACCACGATTCAACGCCTCCGGAGCCGAGAGATCTCCGTTCTTACCGAGGAACTCGAGCCGCGACGCTGTGTAACTTACTATAGGTTCACTCGCCCCGACTGTCATCACTCGACCAGCGAACTCATTGTTGTAGTAGTTTTGGAGGCAAAGTGATTGGGAGGTCAAATCAAAGGATGAAGTGATAAAACGATATGAGTCATCACGCGTAACGCCTAGAACAGGTTCGCAATACAGCACCAGTTCAAGTCTTTGCTCCTGAGACTCTACGTTTGAAAGAGTTACGGAGAACCATTTGACCCGCTCTTTGTTCGATCCTGATAATGTCAGAGATGAGTCGATCCCTGAGTTGTTGGTGGCGAAAGTAGAGTACCCAAATCCATGCTCTACAGAATATTCGAGGCCTGCTCCCGCGGGAGCAGGAGTAAGGGACCAATAGTCACCCGTTTCGGCGCGTCTTACAAAAATTACCTCACTAGCCGGATCGAGGACCGGGTCGTTTGACCAGGTACTTAGTCTATTTTCCCGGCTATTCTCAGACCATGTGTATCCGGCCCCCGATTCAGTCACAAGAAATCCGAAATGTGGATTAGCCACCACATTAGACCAAGGAAGAGGGGGTCGTTGTTGTCCAACTTGCGGTAAGAGATAGTGGTTTGAGCTCGGGATAAACCCTCCCATTTTCCCGCCCTTTACTAGATTTAGATTCGGCTTCAGCGAGCGCTGGGAGCGAGTGAAAGGCTTAATCGATAATGGAGATGCCACCTGCTCAAAAGCGGCTTTGGCCAGAAGCTCGCGCAGATCTCCAAGGTCACAATCAAGAACGACTCTGGCTACCGTCTCCAGTAGGGTTATCTCAGACTCAGAGATCTGGCTACTGGAACGTAGGAAGACACCTCCGCGCTTGTCTATCAAGGCCCCGGCAGGACTCAGCCTAACTGTGTACTCAATGTCTTCAGCCAGATGCTGCATGTAGCTCCCCTGGTTTTTGTGCAGCACAACGAGATCGAATTCAAGCCCACGTTCACGAAGGAAGTGATGGCCTAGCAGTACCTCTTGGAGGATCTTCGCCTGACGTGAGTCAGTGATCTTAACAAGGAGTATGGGCAGATCCCCCGATATGCCGAAACGCCACAGGGAGGATTGACTCAAGCGGTTGGTTTGTAGGGTTTGTTGAGCCGCCCTGACGTTCTCCTCGTTATAAATCAAGCACCCAGCGAGTCTGTGGAATAGGTCGGCTTGAGCGGCGGAGTAGGCGTGATTTCTTAGCTCAACTTGAGCGCGACTCCAAGATAACTCAAATGCGCGATTAACGTGCATTAGGTCTTGGTAGCGATCGATCATACCTTGAGCGATTTCGCGAGAGCGAGTCGCCCCTGAAACGAATACAAGAGTTTCACTGGCACCGGGTTCTAGGCGCACCGTGCATCCAAGAGCCGCTATCGGATCGACGTTTCCATCGAGAGGTTGCACAGCCGAGCCGCTTCCCTCGAATATCGCCGGTCGAGCCAGAGAACCCTGTCGACCTATGAAGCTAGAGCGCGATGTGTAAAATCGGATTGGCGCGTAGCTGGTCCGAAGAGTTACCCGATGAAAGAAGAAGAGCTCCTGCTCATGCTCTGTCCTCGGCCTTCTCGAGCAGATGATTGCGTCGTAATCAGGGATAGGTTCCGCTCTCACAAATAGCTTATTGAAAGCCGGATGGGCATTGTCAGCGCGTTGTGAATTTAATACCGGTTCAGCGTAGCTAACAACATCTAACTCACGCTCTACATCACTTAAGTTGGTGATAGTGATCCGCCTAAGTTCGACATCGTCTTCGGGCGCGACTGTTATCTCAGTGTGAGTGAAGATCTTGTCATCAAAACGCTTGAATTCAGCCCTTCCGGGGCTGAATATGGCTTCATACGAATCCGCCTCTGTTCGGGTTGGTTGGTAGGCGGCTGACCATGTCTCTCTGCGCGCGGCATCATTAATGTAGATAAATGTTCCATAAGGCGACGAGGTAGGATCCTCACGCCAGCGGGTGAGCAGGAGAGACCTGTCGAATGAGCTGAATCCACCTCCAGCAGAGTCTACTAACACTGAGTACTTTCCGTTTGACAGAAGTCTCACGCGAGGAGCGAGAGAGTGAGGGGAGGTAATAACTTCTAAGCCAGGGGCCTCAAATTCCTCCTCCTCTCGGTGTATCATCGCTAACTCTGGCTCGTGGGGTACAATCGCCGCGACGCGGTCCGGAAACCTTTCGTGCAGAAGTAGCTCCGCGGCCTTAACAACTGGCTGCGCGTGAAAGCGTTCACGCATAACGTCGTTGTTGAGGATGTTGTTGATACTAACGAGTGACATTCCCTGGTGGTGGGCAAAGAACGACTGCACTATGTGCTTACCCTCAGAGCGAACGTGCCGGGTAGTTGTGTAGTCAATCGCCTCATAGAAGCCAAACTCTCCTCTTGCCCCCTCATCTTCGAGGTGCTTTAGGTTGCGTATGGCGCTCTCAAGGGACGGTGCAAAACCGAGCGCCAACATTGTTGAATATGGTGATACAACAAGGTCCTCCGAGAGTCCCCGCTTTAATCCGAGTCCTGGGACGCCAAAAGCGCGGTACTGGTAGGTCTTTTCAAAATCAACGCCACTGTAGGCAGATTCCGAAATTCCCCATGGAGCTGACTGGCGAGCTCCATAGTGAATCTGCGCGTTAACTACGGCCCTTCCTGTTCTTCCAAGTATAGTTGTTGGAAAGTCTTTCATTACGATAAACGGCATCAGGTACTCAAACATGGTGCCGCTCCACGAAATCAGAGCCTTTCCGCCAGGAGTGTTCGCGAGAGATCTTCCGAGAGAAAACCAGTGCTTCTGTGGTACCTCTCCACGGGCCACAGCCAGGAAGCTGAGCAGACGAGCCTCTGAGGCGAGGAGATCATAGAAGCTCTGGTCTCTTCTGGCGTGCTCAGCGTTGTATCCTATCGTGAATAGATCTCTCTCCCCGTCGTAAAGGAATGAGAAGTCCATCTCGCCGATAATCTGTTTGAGGCTGTCAATAGTCGATCTGGCCCTCTCCCTAAACGAGGAGATTAGGGTCTTCGCCATATCAATTCGGCTATTAAGTTCAGTGATAGCTGGTCGCAAAAGATCTCCCGCGCTTTCCATCTGAACCTCTTTGATGGCTCTTGATAGCTTCTCTGTCGTGTTATCTATGAATGCAATCGATTGCGTAGAGCTCTGGATGTTCTTTAAGGTCTCAACACAAAGGACAAGCAGGCGTTGAAGTGGTTCTGAAGAGGTGTCGTGATTTAACGGCACTGTCCTTGCCGCCGCGGCCAAGTCCTGCACGGCACTAAACCAGCCCAGTAGTCCGTTGGCGTCACCTAGGTCTGTCATAAGAGCCAACAGAGCCCGATATTCCGAGGCATGCTTTGGATCAGCTTCGACGGCATTTGTAAGTGAATGGATCAAGTCTTGAGCTGAGTGACTGGTGCAGATCAACAGTTGGCTCATCACATCCGCGCTGGGATGTGCTGCCATCTGGTCTTTGAGAGACAGTAGCTTGGCTTTGAGGTCCGCGCCTGCTGGGAGTTCCTTTATTGAAGTAAGATCTTCGATGCTCTGTCTTAGGCTTTCAAAGTGAGTAGATTTGACTATCCCGAAGCTTTCAACGTGATCAAAGATTGACAGAAGTGTGTAAAGGTGGCCGAGCATGTTTCCACTATCGACGGTGGATATGTAGCGCGGATTAAGTGGGGCTAGGTCTCTGATTGAATACCAATTAAACAGATGGCCCCGGTATTTGTCCAAAGATGTGATCGTTGAGGTAATAAGTGAGATCTTCTCAACCGCGGTGTGCCACGGTAGAAATCCCAAATCGTATGCCGACTGAACGCTCAGCATAGAAAGCGATATATTGGTTGGACTAGTCCTCTCCGCGACAACCCTGTTAGGGACGATCTGAAGATTGTCCGGCATCAGATAGTTGTACTCCGGACAGAGATATTCACGGAAGAAAAGCCAGGTATCTCTGGCTAACTTTCTAAGGTATCTCGTTTCAGAAGGCGTAGCTACAAGGGCCGTGATCTTAGCCGACCGAGACGCGGCGTCGGCGATTGAAGGCGATAGCAGCCAGAGACCAACAAGAGGCAGCGCATAGAATAAGCTAGAAGGCTTCACGTAGGCGGTGAGGATCAACGCCGCGAACACTACTAGCATCGCCGGAATAAAAAGCTTTAGATACTCAGCACGCTCGTTCTTTGAGCGCCGCTCAGCTCTTTCCGCTGGCTCCCACTCAAGCAGATGTTTATGTTCCCAACAAACGCGTCGTAAGGTCTCAACGATAGCGTGAATCATCAAAGCCGCCTGGTGCGGCAGGAATGCTATTCCCATAAAAGAGCGCACGGTATTACGCCACAGGTCGCGGCCAATATCGCCAAGTAGGCCACCTATAGATATGCCCACGCTTGGTAGCGCGAAAACAGCGGCTAGGCCGGTAAAGACGGGAAAGGCGATAACTATAAAAACTATAGTAGTCCAGGTCAGAGGTCCACCGGGCAAGAAGATCCACCCAGCCATCAACGCAGCTAGGCATGCAGGGGGAACCAGGCTGCGTCTCAGATTGTCAAACATCTTCCACCATGACAGCCATGAGATCTGACTGCGCTGTTTGCCATTCTTTGTAGGGACTCGAGGAAATAGCCAAGGGAGGAGCTGCCAATCCCCTCGTACCCAACGGTGGAGTCGCTTTGAATAGGCCATATATCTCGAGGGAAAATCATCATAGAGCTCGATATCGGACGCCAGGGCGACGCGGGCGAATGACCCTTCAAAGAGGTCGTGACTTAATAAAGCGTTATCTGGAACACGGTCGCGAAGCACATGCTCAAAAGCCTGAACATCATAGATTCCCTTGCCCCAGAAGGATCCCTCACCGAAGAGGTCTTGATAGACTTCAGAGACGACATTCGTATAGGGGTCGAGCCCCGCTTGTCCGGAGAAGAGCTGTGAGAAAAACGAGCTTGTCGCGGAGGTAAGCGATATCGTTACGCGCGGTTGTATGAACGCGTAACCGCTCGTAACTCGATTAACCTTCAGATCGATCACCGGCCGATTCATCGGGTGTGAGATGGTGGCGACTAACTTTTTGCCGATATCGCGGGCTAACTGAGAATCGCTGTCGAGCGTGATTATGTAGCGTACTCCCTCTAGCTGCTCGGGTTTCCCCACTATAAGCCTGAGGGATGTGTCTTTGTCGCCTTGAAGGAGGCGATTAAGCTCCTCAATCTTGCCGCGTTTTCTCTCCCATGCCATCCAGGCGCCCTCGCTAGGATTCCATTGCCTTGAGCGGAAGAAAAGAAGGAAGCGGGGGGAGTCCGTGCGCGCGTGACGTCTGTTTAGGGTTTCAATTCCTTCCTTGGCTGCGCTGATTATCTCTTCATCCTGCGGGGTCTGCTCGCTTTGGGCATCTGGCAGGTCCGCCATTAAGACAAAAGTAAATGCGGGATCGTCGTTCCCAAGAAATCTTACTTCTAGACCATCGATCGCCCGCTGAATCGAGCTGGTTGAGCTAAAAATAGTATGTACGATTACCAGTGTCTTCGACTCAGCGGGAACCGGGCCATCGCTCTCTAGTTTGGGCAGTGGTCTGGGCTTTATCCAGCGAGAGACTAGATATTGAACTAGACTAGACGCCAGTTCGGTCATAGGTAGAAGTGACAGTAACAGAGCCGCTATAACCGCTAGGTGTGGCGCTTCAACCCACTCCGATATGAGACAGACATATCCTCCAAAGATCAGAGATAAAGCGAAGATCGATCCGAGATAGGTAGCGAGGGAATTTTTGAAAAGAAACCGTTGTAAACGCTTCTTGAAGGATGGTTTGAATCCTAACTTGCTCTCCAATTGTTTTCGGCCATCACCAAATAGAAAGTTCCCAACATATCGCTGGACCTTGGATCTATCATCCGCGCCTGGCCAGATCGTTGCCGCTTCACTGGCACAATCAACGACGACTGAAGCGACTTGAGAATCGGTTCTCTTTAAAAGCTTGGCCAGCTTCTCAACTTCCTGTCGCAGGATGTCGCGCGTCATAAAGTCGTTTCGGGAATAGATCCCGGCCGGATCCTTGCGAAGAGCAGCGTCAGACAAGCTGACAGACTCAAACCATTCACGCCAATTCATCTGATCTACGGCGTTTAATGAAGTGAGGGTATTACCGACTGATATCTGCCTGGTGGCTTGACGGTGATCCTCAGCGCGGAGCAGCTCCTCTGGGTCTAGTCCGCGTTCTCTAAGTTTCTCCTCCAAAAACTGAAGCGCCATGTAAGCTTTTCTGCCACGACTTCTCAGGCGCTTTAGAAGCTCCAGCGCTCCGTGGAGCAGAAAGTTCTCGCGCTCGTTGATCCGGCGCGCCAGCTCTACCATGATCTCGGTTCCAGCGCGTGATTCATCTCCGAGAACTTGATCTACCAGCGAAAAGACCTCGCGGCGCGCAAGCAGCTCTCGTTCCGCCTCGACGGTCAAATGCCGGAGGTTTTCTAATAAAGCTAAGCGAAGCATGATTGGGAAGGCCCATAACTCACCAGAGGATAGTTCTAGTTTTCTCTGATAAGCCGCGATGAAACCTGAAGTGCGTTCGGAATTGATACTGCCGTCAGTGTGTAAAACGCACTGCATCGCCAGGTGAAAAATTCTAGGAACTCCCTTTAGTTCGCCGCGAGTGAGTTTCGGTAGGATTCGGTAAAAGCTGCGTGGTAGATACTTTTTAATTTGAGCGGCGTGACGCTCTACTAGGTGGTAGTTATCTAACAACCACTCCGCTCCCGCTGTAAGTGCTTCTCCGTTGTGTGCGGCCTCGGCTAGCCTTAAGTATACACGCTTTAATGTGGCCCGATTGGCCCTGTAATCTCGCAGAAGGCGAGTTGAGTGAAAGTGTCCGATCGCGCCCCGATGTGATTCTGCGAGCTGTGTGGCGAGCGCCTCCAATCCCTCGCGCGAGAGAACTTCGGGCTGCCAGGTTTGGGCAGCTTCAACAAAGCCTCGTTCATTGCCGTGTGTTGTACGTAGAGAGCGCAGGAGTCCCTTTGCTCGACTAATAACTGGTTGTAGTTGGATTGTCACTTAGATAGCTTCCTTGGAATCACGAGCTGACGCTCTATTATAGGACAAAATCGCGCCTAGTGCACGAATTTGTGATGGATTTTCGGGGGCTTATTCCAGGCATTGTGCAGCTCCAGCGGCTGAGCCACGTCACGGTGCGGTTAAGGTGTCATTTCTGGTTAGAGACCAGAAGTTGCTTCAATCTGTCTAGCCTGAGGGTGCCAAAAGTACCCCGATCGAGGTCATTAACCGCTACCGTACTGTCCCACTGAATTGCCATCGACTGGGCGGTCTTAAAGTAGCGATTAACTAGCACGCGTTTAAACGTGTCATGCATATCGGGTGTCAGGGGGTTAATCTGTAGCAGGGCAAGAGATGCTGTGTATCGCACGCTAGGAGAGCGCCTATCGCGGAGGTGCCAAAGCCTTGATACTATAGGAACAGCTTTGGGGCCCAGGGCCGCGCCAACGAGGGCCGCCGCGATAATATTTTCAGAGTTGTCACCCTCAAGAGCTGGGACTACCTCCGCTAGAACCTCACTTTCCGGGATCATGGATATTACCTCGGCGACTTGATAGTCCAGGGTGCCGCTCTTAGCCAGGGCCATAGCTGCTTTTACAAAATCCCTCCATGGATACACCTTGTCTCCGGAGGCGGCCAGAGCTAGGACCGCTGCCCTAGAGATAGGAAACTCCTGGATTGGAGTTCCGGCTAGTGTCCTCAAAGCATCCTGTACCTCTGCAGCTAGGTGCTGCGGTTCGGAAAGCGCTTTTAGAAGGCTCTCTTTGGCCTCCTGATTTCCATAAAGGAGGATCTGTCGAGTTAGTTGGTCAGAGCGATTAAAACCGCCCGCAGATCCTAAAGAGTCTCCTCTGAGCGCCTTGATAGCCAAGTTTGCGATAGGCATCACTTGTTCGTTGGACATCTTGCCTTCCGCAATAGCTTTGCCGATAGATTCGCCAGCCGCGAACACGACATCAGGATCGCATTGAGTTACACGAGATAGTTGCATGTGGTCTAGTTCAGGAAGGCAACGATCTGTAATTGGGCTGATAAGGGCCTTAACCCCTGGGTCCTTAAGCTCAAATCTAGAGAGAGCGCATATGAGTTCCGCCCGCTGTTTAATAAAGGAGCAGTCACTTCTGCTGCTCAAGGAATTCGCTAGATCGCGAACCTCCGTATTGGTAGCGACATCAAGGTCTAATAGGATTCCTATAGCTCCGTTCTTCTGCTCTCCACTTGAGAGCCTGGGAAGGTGTCTTCTTAGCGCAGAGACCGCGGCTTTCCCGAGAGATGAGAGTGCCCGTTCCGCGAATAGCTGTGAGTCTGGGAATCTCAGTAGATCTACCAGAGGGAGGACCGCTTTATCAGGAATGTCTGACCTGGCTGAAATGATCTCGAGGGCCTTGAGCGAAGATGGAGTAGGGGGGCTAGTGAGGGCTAGCTTAACAATCGTCTGGTCAATGGTGTGAGCATCCTTAGCGATCCGAATAGCTGTTGGATTTATATTGTTTGAGCGCACTGCTGACGCTATAGCCGGCATGAGGCGGTTGATCGATTCATTACTTAATTTCGCTGAATCTAGAAGTGTAAAGGCGGAACTAGATAAATGAGTAGCTCGCTCGGAATCCTTAACTTTTGCGGCCTGTTTGATGAGCTGAAGCGCTACAGTTGCTAATTCATCTCCACGCTCTTTAAATGAGGCTAGAGCTCTTATCGCCGAGGTCCAATAAGCGGATTCTGTTTCGAGCGCCAAGTTTCGCAGGATCGTAAAGAATTCGTTGTTTAGCTCATTTGAAGTCGCGCGAAGTCCCTTTGCGAGTAGGTCGATGATACGAGTTCTCTGGATTGGGTCATTGCTGATGAGAAGCTGCTTGACTTGCCGCGCCAGTGGTAAGGAGCTCTGACTGAGGCAGATCAAAGAGCTATCGGTTAAGGTTCCCGGATTAAGAAGGCCCGGTATGTTCGCGATAGCTGTTTGAAGTTCGGGGTCTACAGTCAGCCCCTTAAGTCGCTCACAGGCATTGCCCAAAATCGGTGTAAATATGGTTGAGCTACTCTCGTTAGTCGCCAGATCTATAAACTCCTTTATAAACAACGCCTCTGTATCATGCGCTGATGGCGGTAGGTTTTTCATCAGTTCCGCCACTTGATCCTTGGTAAGAGATGGTACAAGCGTCAACGCCGCACGTATCATTCGAGAGCCATCTGGGTCGAGTGAAATAAGCCACGCCCTATCATCATCGGATAGCTTGCGATTATTTTCAGCGATAAAACTAATGAATAGGTCCAGGGCTTCGCCTTTAAATTCATTAATGAGATTTCGGGCGACTATGGGTCTCGGCCCTAAAGCATGGCTGGCAAAAAGCTTGATATCTTCCGATTTGGGCGAGATTCCACCCTTATGAGCTAGCTCCGCTATTAGCGCCGCTACCTCTTCCAAGCCAACGGCGATCTCATCGCTTAGTGGTTGTTCACTGTAGGTTGTAACTAAAGAGGAGAGGGTTGAGAATGCCATAGCTCCAGCATTCTCAAGGATTTCAAGCGCGCATCTTTTAGCGCGCAGTTCTCTCTTCCCGTCTGCGCTCTGCCATAAGGTTCCTGGTAACAAATCCCCGGTGTGAGCGGCTGGCAGCGCTTTGGAGTCCGGTGCAATTTGACTTCCTGGTTGAACGGCAAAGGCTTCCGGAGCTGATGGTGATTCGGTATTTAGCGATATAATTCGAGTCAGGTAATCGAGCAGAGAAGTCTGTTGTTCTACGGTCAATTTAGAGTATTCCGTCTTGGCTTCTTCGCAATCCTCGAAGATCGATCTCCGGACAGACTCCTGAGCTGCCGCTTGCAAGAACGTTGAAAGGCTAAGAAGGATAAGTAGGGCTACTCGAAGTGCCATGAGCCGTCTCCTTCTAAAGTAAGAACGTGTTCGTGAAACCTTCGTAACTCAGAGGCGTCTCCTGTGCTTACATAACGCTCTACAAAATCGGGAAGGATTGAATAAAGAGCGTCAGCTATAGTTTGATCCATGGCAGTTGTGGCTTCATCGAGGAAAACCAGCCTTGGTCTGATTACCAGCAAACGAGCAAACGCTAGTCTTTGTTGCTCACCCGTTCCAAGAACGTTTGGCCAATCAAGTACTGCGTCAAGTCCGCCAACACGCTTGTACATCTCAGTGAGTCTCACTCTGTCCAATATCTTGAGCAACTCACGATCCAGGAGCGCCTTTCGCGGAGCCCCGTAGAGAAGCTGAGACCTTAGTGACCCGAGAATCATATAGGGTCGCTGTGGTAAAAATAGAGACCCTTTCAGATCTGGGCGAATAATAGTACCGCTTCCCACATCCCATAGCCCAGCTATTGCTCTAAGTATCGAGCTCTTGCCGCTACCACTTGGTCCGGCGATTAGGATAGATTTGCCCGACATTGAGAATGAGAGATCCTTGATTAAAACCTGTTCTCGTCGCGGGGTCCATATCGTGACCGAACGAAAAGCCAAGGTGTCACCGGTGCGAATGGCGATCTTGTGACCCGGGGTAAGTGGCTCATGGGCGGCGTCAAGAGCTTCAGAGAATGAGCCCAGGCGGTTTATTACAGCGGCGAATATGCTTAGGTTTCCAAAGTGATTCACTACAATCGAAAGAGCATTAATTACAAACCCAAAGGCAGCGCCAGCTTGGATCACCACACCGAACTCGATCTGTCCCTTAAAAAATAGAGGCGCAACTATCACTGTTGGTAAAATAGTTAGTAAATAATTGTAGCCAGTGGTGAAGAATTGGAGGTTTCTATTCCAGTTGATTACCTGAAGTAGATTTGTCAGGGCAGACTTAAGTCTCTGTCTTGTCCTTGTAAACTCCTGAGCTTCCCGACCGTAGAAGGCGATCGATTCAGCGCTGTCACGGATGTTGATCAATTTGTACCGATAATCCGCCTCTTTCTTGAGTTGGGCAAAGTTCAAACCAACAAGTGGTCGTCCAAGAAAGTAGGTCACAATTGACCCAATAATCGAGTAAGTTATAGCCGCGACGAGCAGCTTCCACGAGATCGACCAGAGTACGTAAACATAGAGAAAAAGTTGTACAGATGAGTTAAAGAATATTAGACAGAAGGTTAAGCTTTGAGCGCAAAATGAACGAACGTCCTCTTCGATACGTTGGTCCGGATTGTCTATGCCACCTCTTAAATTAAGTCGATAATAGGCTCTTTGATCAAAGTAGCGAGAAAGTATGCGATGACTCAACCAGCGTCGCCAAAGCAAGCTTAGTCGCTGCTCGCTATACGAGTAAAAAACAACGATCGGAGTAGCGACAGCGAATGCGAGGAGATATTCAACCAGCTTCCACCAAAATAGGTCGTTGTCTTTTGTCTGGAGGGCGGTCATGAAATCACGCCCGATATAACTCATTATTACACCTACCCCGTTAATAGTCAGCGAGAGGGTAAGAACCAAAAGAACTAAACCAAGGGCACGATAGCGCAGCTCTGACTTAAAAAATGGCGCCGCTAGCTCCACAAATCTGCGTATAACGTTGCGGTCAAAGCCAGCCATAAGATCAAAGATAGGTTTCAATCAACAATAAACACGTAGCGGACACGCACTAGACCGCCGCGCCACTACCATCACGACTAACTACAGTACGCTCATAGTCAGCCCAAGCCGCCGAGAAGCCACGACCAGCTGAGCGCAACTCTGGGAAAGATCCGATCTCCTCGATCCGACCATCCTTAACGTAAATTATAGTGTCAAATAGCGGAACGAGAGCTAAGCGGTGGCAAGCCGTAATAACGCACAGATCTCTAAACTCGTGTAGGATCCCGGCGAATATCTGTTTCTCTGTTAGCGGATCTAGACTTGAGGTTGGTTCGTCTAGCAGAAGGATATTTTTTCCGGGGACTCTTAGAATTCCGCGCGCGAGGGCGAGCCGTTGACGCTCTCCAACGGAGATGTTGAGTCCGGCTTCCTCAAGATAGCTATCCCAGCCGTTAGAGAGTTTCTCTAGAATGTGGTCGATGCGGCAGATTTCAACTGCTTTACGCATCTGGTCCTTTGAGAAGTCCTGATCAAATTTAATGTTGTAAGCAACGGTCTCGGAAAATATCTCAGGCTCCTGAGGAACTAAGAGGCTTACTTTGGCGATATCCTCGAAAGTAATGGGGGCTTCGTTGTCACTCGTCGCTGTTCCCTCTTGAGGTGTTAACATACCCGAGAGAACCTTCAGTAGGGTTGATTTACCGCCACCGCTTGGGCCCACCAAGGCGATCTTCTCACCGCGCTTGATCCTTAGAGACAGGTTTCTTAGGTTAGAGGAGTTCCCGCCATAAGAGAACGAAACCCCATTTAGTTGGAGATAATTCCAGTCAGGCCTGAGATTTCCAGATAAAACTGGTGCAGCTATGAGCTGGGAGTCTCTTAGTACACTTGAAGCATCATCGTACGCGGTAGCGGCTTCAATAATTCCCCCGTAGTAGCCGGTAAAAGATCCGATTGCGGCAAAAATGCGATCGAGATAATTGAGGAGAACATAAACCTGGGCGACATCAAATGCCCCTCCGAGTGAGCGTTGATTGCCGAAGTAAATATAAAGAGAAGTTCCCATCACTAAGCTGTAACCAACAGCGATAGTTCCCCATTTTAGCTCTTGGTACTTCCAGATTTTGCGCGAGAGTTTTAGTCCGTCATCACGTTGTCGTGTGAGGTAAGATATCGCGGGTTTCTCAAGGTGAAGGGTCTTAACGGTGATTATGTTAGACAGGTAATCTACGCAGGTTCTATTTAGCTTGTCGTAGAATCTGTTGTTACGACGGATATTGCGTGTGAGGCGTGCGTTGAAAAGGATCATCACCGCGACGGTAACGCATCCCATCACTAGGACCGCGATAGCTACCTCAACATCAAGAGCGAAGATCAAGATTGATGCGGCGAAAAATTTCATTACGCCGTCGATGATCTGCCAGATATAGTTGGAGACAACTGATTCAATAGCTCCCACAGAGCGGTTTAATTTGCTCAAGTTCTCGCCAGTATGATGAGTGACATGCCACTTCAGTGGAAATGAGATAAGAGCGGTAAAAACCTCCTCTAACTTTTTGAATCGAGAGACGTAGGCGGTTGTCCCTTGATAATAACGCCCAAAGTGATGTGCCGCGGCGTATCCCATTTTTAGAGCGACGTATAAGCCGATCCAGCGCATGCTCTCCTGGATCGCGTGCTCGGTAAGCCCTTCCTTTACGAATACACCCAAAATCCAGCCAATAGCCCACGGAACAAGTAGGTCTATGGAGTAGGCGAGGACATAGAGTAGTATAAAGCAGAAGAGGCGGACCCTAACCCCGGCTGTAGATTCCCAAGAAGCCCTGGCCAGGGCCAGCACCGAATCCAAGGTATCTGAAGCTTGTTGGTTGTCGTTCATACGTTGGAGTAAAGTATAGCAGAGTCCGTTACTTGTGTCTTGAGAGCCCGGGTGAAACTAACCTTTCGTAACGGCGTTTTGCCGCAATCTTCTTTCTGAGCTCTTATATGATGCGTCTAGCTGCTCTTTTCGGTGCACAGTGGCCGCCTCAAAGAGTGGAATACCGCCCTTGATGCGAGAATAACGAGAAAATTAGCGGCCAAGAGGTGTGAGAGCTTAAGCCAAGTTGGTGACAGCAATCCTAAGGTCAGTATCCCGATAAAAATAGTTACTAGGGTTCCCAAAGCGAGGTGACGGTAGGATGTTCTTGATTGCTCAGTACCATCTGAAACTTCATTTGTTGAATTACTTAGGTAAAGCCAGAGAAGCATAGGTATCAAGAGAGCTAGGAGTGGGTGGATTACGCGGAGGCGGACAGCAAGGTGAGCATCTGAACTGAAGTCATGTTGTACCCCTTCGAGAAAAGAGCTCGATGGCATCAAGTGCGAGCCAAGAGCTGCGATAGCTCCCGTTGTTAAAAGCAATCCCAGACCAACAAGTATCGCTATGAGGCTAGTCCTTTGCTTTCGGCTAAGAGGGGATCTGGAATAACCAAAAAAGCGAATCCCTTCGGCAGTTACTACCTCGGAGAATAAAAGTAGAGACGTATTGAGCAGATGTAGAGGCATAACCACTAGCCGTCCGAGATCCTCGCTTTCATTCACTAAGCCGTTTTTTACTAAGGCTCTTCCAAAAAGAGCTTCGGTAAGTGTAAAGAAGAGCGTTATCCACACCCAGCGTCGAGCGATGTTCCCGTGGTAGGTTTCTCTTCTTATAAACACGATTTGCAGGAGAACGAGTATGCCGAAGAGAGCTGTTGAATAGCGATGCGAAACCTCAATCCACGTTTTCTTCGGAGAACCCAGAGGCACTGCAGCCCCATGGCACAGTGGCCAGTGGTCGCCACATCCATCCCCAGATCCTGAGATGCGCACCCAGGCTCCCCAGGCGATGATTACAACCGTGTAAAGAACAAGAAGCCACGACGCTACATAGAGCGTTCGATTGTACCCAGCTTTAGTAATAATATTGTCTGACATCCCAAAGGGGATGCTACCGCTGCTGAGCTGGGACTACAAGTACGGGGAGCTTGGCGTGACGCAAAACGTGCTCAGTTACTGAGCCGATAATCGCTCTGGCTATGCCAGAGCGCCCGTGGGAAGCCATCACGATTAGGTCCGGCTTATTGTTGGTGGCGAATGTGACGATTGAGTGCTTCACGGCAGTAGGTGCCTGTATTATATGATAGTGAGCTCGTGCTCCTGGAAAGTTCTCAGAAAGTATATTTTTAAGTGAGGTCTCAACCTCAGCATAGCTTCGTTGAAGCGCCTCAGGGGATATAATTGCCGTAGGCGAATCGATGGTGCCAGCACTGGCTTCCAGATAGAGAGGCGAGGTGTCGATGCAGGCTAGTACGGTTAGAGCCGAATTGTAGGTCCGCCGGAGTGATTCTGCTATCCCATAGGCGCTTGATGCCTCTGGCGAGAGGTCTGTAGTCAAAAGAATTGATTCAAATGCAGGAAGAGCGTTCACATTGAGTATTGTCTACTAAGTGTAACTTAGCCCGTATGTCGGAGCATAGGTGACGCGAGGTTTTGCCGGCCTTCCCTGGAGTCTATCGAGGCCTACCAATAAGCGCTTTCGCTTCCTTAGGCATCGCCAGCCAAGACCGTTGCGAGAGTCGTGACTCAGAGGCCATGGCATTAAATAGCGGATCGGCTTGGGCTAGAGTAATAACCTCTCCGTTGTCGAGTTGAACTAACATAGATTGTTTTGAATCAGAGGCGTGAACATCCGCAGTTGAGAGATCGTGTAGATAGTATCTAGGATCCATACCCAATTTATTAAGAGCAGAGATAGCTTCTTCACGAATCGCTCCACCATTCTTCGCGTTATCAGTTCTAACGGTTTTAAATAGTCTGCGATTCAGGATCCTGTCGCTTATATCTTTCAAAATCTCATCATCACTCGCTGCCCAGCGACTTAAGTGATAGCGCCACCACGACTCGCGCATGGCGAAGATCGTCTTAAGTGATAGATCGCTTACAGATTTGGCGTTTAAGGCTTCTCTCATCGTCTCGTCAGCAAAAACCGAATCCGCTCCAAGCGCGCGAGCTCGGTCTACCACGGCCTTGTTTAGAGTATCCGCGGCTAGGAGGACCCTATGTTGATAGACCTGTCGATACATGGCGTGTCGTGACACCGCGAAGTGCATCATCGCATCCAACCGATTCTCCATCAAAGCGAGCTCTCCATCTTTTGTGATTACAATTGAATCAGCCAGGGCCGGGATGTTGTATTTCCCGTAACTAACACCTGCTAACACACTATCCACCGCCGACCAATTTCCCCGGTCCACATTCCAGCCGCCTCCCGATATGAGCTGCCAAGTCCACGCCGGAACTTCATCCGACTCAGCGAGGATTGCGATTACTTGGTGGCGAAGATTCGGCGCGTAGCTATCGCATAACCGCGAGATCTCTGGATCTCCTGAGATTACCATCTCAGCTAATGCCTCGTGAGAATCTGGCTGGCCAGGGAACCAGGTTTTAAATGCTGTATGAGAACCGGGCGCTAAGTGCCCCACATCGTGTAAAAGTGCCGCTACAAGAACCGCCGCCCTATGAGCTTCAACTTGTTCACGGTGCGCTTTGGAGAGCTTCTCTAATACCAACTTTGCTAGGTAAGAGACCCCTATGCAGTGTCCGAATCGCGAGTGCTCTGAGAACATGTAAACCAGTCTAGTATTCGCGGTCTGGCTGATATCCCTCAGGCGTTGGAACCACGGAGTATCGATCATATCCAGGACGAGTCTCTCCGCTCGGTTTTCTCGCGAGAAGGAGATCGATTGATGGACTACATCGGCGAAAGTGATCTCAGACATTTTTAAACTCCATTGAAGGTGAATCTAAAGACGTTGCACTCGGTGAAGGTATCGCCCGCTGCGATACTATTCTGATGCCAAAGCTATCTAAACCGATTAGGTTGCGCTTGGTAGATGATAGAAGCTCAATCTGCGACACCCCGAGGTCTCGCAGAATCTGCGCGCCAACCCCGTATTCGCGCATTCCAGCCGATGCTGAATGGTCCTGACTTTGAAGCGAGTGATCTATTGCCTGTGGGTCAAAGGTATCACTCAATGATGCCCTTCTCAGATACAAAAGCACTCCGCTGTCGCCTTCTTGAAGGGTGCTAAGGGCATTTGATATCTGAACTCTGGTAGCCGGGTCATTCCCTCCAAAAACATCCGCCACTGTGTTCTCTACTTGCACACGAGTCAATACAGGTTTGTCAGCGCGCAGTTGTCCTTTTACCAGGGCGATGTGCTCAACATCGTTTATCTTAGAGCGATAAACGATCGCTTTGAGATCTCCTCCAGCTACGGTGGGTAACCTTGATTCAGCTATTTTAGTTACAAGTGGCTCCTTAATAAGCCTATGCCTAATTAACTCTGAGATAGTGATCAAAGGTATCTCGTGACCCGTCGCCCATTTAGTAACCGACTCGCCTATGACAAAGGAGCCATTCTGGTCGAGAAGGTCAACGAACAGCGCGGCATCGGAGAAACCCGTCAGCTTCACTAGGTCCAAAGCAGCTTCAGGGATCTCAGCTTTAACTAAGATTCCTCCTGTCTTGGTAGAGACTGGGAAGATGTGCCCAGGCTTGACCAGAGAGCGAGGATGCGGATTCCGCGCTCCTAGAATGCTAATAGTGCGAGCTCGGTCAGCGGCACTTATACCCGTAGAAACACCTTCACGAGCTTCAACTGATGTAAGTTGCGAGAATCTCGGTTTGTCGGTGTGAGAGGAGGAGCTAACGTCACGGTTTGCCATCGGTGTTAACATGAACGCCGCGGCTCGATCCGGCGACAGAGCGACAAATGTTAGCCCCCCACTCATGTGAAGAATCCGATTGACCTCCGCATCGGAGATCTCTTGCGCAGGAGCAACTATTACCGACTGCAGGTCTCCTAAATCATCCTGAAGTACAGCTAGTCGGCCCTTGGTGAATTTTTCAAGTTTTTCAGAGCATTCGGACATATCTAAAGCCGATTAGACCAAACTTCTGCCAGAGAGTCACTTTTGGAGAAGCGGAAGTTCGTGTGGTTAACGCCCCGCTGTGTAGATAGTTGAAATATTTGGCTAATATGACCCGCTAAAATAGTGTTTAAGAAAATACGCGAACGCTCCGAAACTACTTTTAGCTGGGCAATGGTGGTTAGCTGCGGTGGAAAATCGCACGACTGCTGTTCCGAGTGGGGCAGGGGAAGGATTCCCGTCTCTGATTTACAGTAGTCTAGCAGTACAGGAAGTTTGCGGTATGGTTACAGAAGTAGTCGATGTTAAGTTAGGTGGTAGAGAAGTATCGGAAGAAGACATAATAAAAGCCAGGCGCACAGCATTTGTCGCGCGTTTCATAGTTCTAAGAGAGGGAAAGAGAACCAAAGCTCATCGCGTGATAGAGCTTATGGAATGGGACAACCTCACCACGGTGGAGGAGCTCTGCGCTCGTTTCAGGGCCGCTTTTTTAGAGAATGGCGACGTAATGATGCCCGTTGATCGGGATCTTCGTCGGTCTCTAGCTCATTCGCATAGGTCGCTAAAATTTTTCATCTTAGAGTACGCGCGGCGAGCCACGTTGAGTTTTATTGACGCACTAGAGGACTACGGGTGCTCTAACAAGTTGCTCTTCACGGATGAGGAGCAGCCGAGGTCGGGAGGGTGGCGACTTCCCCATGAGTTGCGAAGAATTAAAGCCGAGATCGAGATAAAGGCAGCCGTAAAACCCAGCCCAGCGAGGAGGGGGCGCCGAGGCATCGGTCATGGCTCGCGCCCCTAAAGGGCAGAGCCATAAGAGATAACCCAGCAAGGACGCTGATACTCGCCACGGATGGCGACAACTCCTATAATAAAGCGGACGAAAAACACGCCTCCGCGAGCTTTTCGTCCGATAACTGAGCGACCACGCCGTTTTTTACAATACATCGCGATAGCGATGCATCGCTGAATTTATTAGTAACGTGACTCTTTACTAGAGGTGCCTTTGTTTCCGCCAGCAGCGAAGTGTGCGCGACGGTTCTTGGTATGAGCTTCCTCTGTGCCACTTGGATCTAGAGGTATCTCTTCACCATAGCTGATCGTATCGATGCGAGACGAACTAATGCCGAGCGCGACTAAAGCGGACTTAACCGAACGAGCACGCTCAGCTCCTAGCGCCATGTTATACTCCGCGGTTCCACGCTCGTCGCAGTGTCCCTCAATAACCACGCGGAGATCGCTCTTATCGGTTAGAACACGGGCATTGGCCTCGAGATCGTTTCGGGCCGCGCCATCTATCGCATAGGAGTCGAATCCAAAGTGAATATCCCTGAACATACCATCACCCTCAGCGGTTGGTATATTGCCAGCGCCAAATCTTCCCTCACGTTGAGCGGCTAGATCTGACTCTGATAGCGCGCCATCCTCTGACTCACCGCTACCCGAGCTAAACCACGAGCAGCCAGAGAGATTGGTTGCTGATACAGCTATAAGAGACGTTAATAGTAGTGCCTTGATCGTCTTCATAAATTCTTATCTTAGATTAAAAACTTTACCCGGAAATAATCGCACCCATAAAAGCAGAGCGCAACTGCATAAATCTCATGGAATGCCCGATAAACTGTTTTTTAAATCGTGTATTTGGTGGCATTATGAAACGAAAAACGACTAAAGGGACCTATGACGGCAATAGAGCGATATTTCTCAGATCATCAAGAGCGATTTATCTCCGAGTGGAAAGAGTTCCTCTCTTTTAAAAGTATAAGCGCCGACCCCTCATATGAAGGAGAGTGTGAGGCTTGTGCTGAGTGGGTGCAAACGCACCTCTCCAAAATGGGCTTTAAAGCGGCTCTCTGGAGATCCGATTTCCTGCCAGTTGTGTTCGCTGAGCGCAAGGGAAATCCGAGTAAGCCAACGGTGCTGTTCTACGGCCATTATGATGTGCAGCCGGTTGACCCGCTTGACCTCTGGAAGAGTAATCCTTTTGAGGGGACAATCCGTGACGGTCGTATGTACGCGCGCGGAGCTGAGGACAACAAGGGCCAGGTGTTCTTCTTTTTTAAGGCACTCGAGGCGTTGATAGCCTCTGGAGTTGATCTGCCTACCATTAAAATCTTGATAGAGGGCGAGGAGGAGAGTGGGAGTGAGGCCTTGCACGCATGTGCGTCTACATGGAGCGACCAGTTAAAAGCGGACATCATGATGGTGTGTGACACTGATATGCTTGAGCCTGGTAGGCCGGCGATTACCATGGGTTTGCGAGGTATCGCTCACTGCGAAGTTAGAGTTTATGGGCCCAAGATGGATATCCATTCGGGAATGTATGGTGGAGTTGTGCTCAATCCGCTGCAAGCCCTGGTAAAGATCGCGGCATCGCTTCATAAGGACGACGGCTCTGTTGCTGTCCCCGGTTTCTATGATGGAGCCAGTGAGCCTAGTGCCCAGGAGATCGAGATGGTCAAGGCCGCTCCGATAGATCTAAAGCATATGAGCGACTTTCTTGGAGTGCCTTTAGCTGGTGGTGAGCCGAGATTTGAGCCGCTTGTCAGACGGGGGCTTCGCCCGACGCTCGAGATCAACGGGATCGGCGGAGGATATCAAGGGGCAGGGGGAAAGACCGTTATTCCGTCTTTCGGTATGGCGAAGTTGTCGATGCGACTTGTCGCTGGACAGGATCCGCAAAAGACCCTCGATAAAGTGGCCGCTTACCTCCAAAGCGTTGCTCCAGTAGGGACCAGAGTTGAGGTGGGAGACCTCGCGGTTGGCGGGCCTGCTTTGCGGTTGCCAGTCGATGCGGAGCTTCTCAAGGTAGCGGAGCGAGCGATAGAAAAGGGCTTCGGGATTAAGCCAGTCTATATCTGGAACGGGGCCAGTATTCCGATTATTCCTAAACTCGCGCAAGCTTCAGGAGCTGAGCCCCTCTTAGTAGGTTTCGGTCTTGATCAGGATAATATTCACTCTCCGAATGAGTCGTTTTCCCTTAGACAGTTTGAAGAGGGATATCGGTACGTTTGCGGTTTTCTATCTGAGTTATGAGTCAGATCCCCCTAGCGGAGCTACTACGCCCAAAAAAGATCGACGACCTGTGTGGGATCGATTCTATCGATCCGCATCTGATTAAGCAGCTTAAGTCAGGCTCGGGTAGGTTGCCGTCATTAATTCTTTGGGGGCCACCAGGATCGGGAAAGACTACATTAGCTAAGTTGATTGGCGCGGCTTTTGATTGCGAATTTGTCGAGCTATCCGCGGTGCTCTCTGGGGTAAAGGATGTTCGCGAGGTCGTCGAGAAGGCCAAAGACCTGTCTCGGCCGACACTATTGTTCGTTGATGAGATCCACCGTTTTAATAAGGCGCAGCAGGACGCGTTTCTACCGCATGTTGAGTCGGGAGTAATAGCGTTGATTGGTGCTACGACCGAAAACCCCTCTTTTTATCTAACTGGAGCCCTTCTCTCGCGTTGTCGGGTGGTAGTTCTTTCGCCGCTAAGTGAAGAGGCTTTGCTCGGTGTGCTTAGCCGCGGAGAGGCGCACTATCAGGTGGTACTTCCTGATGTGGCGAGGCGCGCCCTTATAAAGTCCAGTGGCGGTGATGGAAGACGTCTTCTCAATCTACTAGAGTCATTTCTGGAGGTTTTTGGCAGATCGGGGACTCAGATAGCTGGCGTCACGGAAGATCATGTAATCGAATTTCTCAAGAAGGCGCATACCGCGGTGTATGACCGAGATGGTGAAGAGCACTACAATATCGCGTCAGCTTTCATCAAGAGTTTGCGTGGTTCAGATGCCGACGCCGCTTTGTATTACGGCTTCCGAATGCTAAACGGAGGAGAGGACCCCCGTTTTTTAATTAGGCGCATGGTCATTTTCGCCAGTGAAGATATCGGAAACGCCGATCCTCGAGCGCTACAGTTGGCGGTGTCAACGCTACAGGCTTTTGACCTGGTTGGTTTGCCAGAAGGAAGAATTCCTATAGCACAGTGTATTACCTATCTCGCTACAGCGCCGAAGTCGAATCGGAGTTATGTCGCGATGCACCGTGCTATAGAGGCAGTGAAAAAATATCCAAGCGCCGCGGTGCCGTTACATTTAAGGAACGCCGAAACCTCTCTAATGAAAGCGGCGGGTTACGGCGCTGGTTATCGTTATCCTCACGACGAGGAAAACGGCTACGCCTCCGGGGTCCGCTATTTACCAGATCAGGTGCGAGTTCCCGCCATGTATGAGCCGAGTGAGCGAGGGGCCGAGAAGGTCATTGGAGAGCGGTTAGCTTGGTTGAGGCAGCGAGGAAAGGGAGCGGAGTAAGCTCTTCATCTTGTTTCTAGCCCCGCGATTTCTTACTATCCCGCCATGCTCAAGCAAAACTGGCGACTTATATCGGTTCTGGAGAGAATTGGTGACAACTTGGTCATCATAGCGGCTTTCCTCGGGGCATACTTCGGCCGCTCTTCGCTTCTTTTTTGGAATGAGCTACTCAATCTTAATCTTCCCTTTGAGGGGGAGGATCTTCTACCACTCAAGGAATATTTCTTAGTCCTTCTCGTAGGACTAATCTCATACGCGGTCGTTTTGAACTTAATGGGTGCCTACGGCAGCATGAGATTAAGTTCCGTTTGGCGACTTTTTAAGTTCGCCTTTGTCAGTAGTCTAGTGACCTTCTTCGTGGTCGCGGCAGCGCTATTTCTTTTAAAGTATCCGATAAGTCGGTCTTTCATCGCTCTTTTTGTCCTTTTATCCGGTTGCGGGTTAGCTCTACAGCGTTACGTAGTGCTGAAGGTGTTGCGTTATTGGCGAAGGTTAGGTCGGAATTACAGAAATATAGTTGTATGTGGAGTGGGAACACAGGCAATTCGGCTGGCTCATGAACTAGCATCGCGACCCGAATTAGGAATTCACATCAGAGCTTTCGCCGATCTAGGAGGCGCCACGGCTACTGGGAGTGACCGGATTCCGCGTCTTAAGAAGGAGCTTGGTGGCAAGCTGCAGGTTGGTAGGATCTTGCAGGGAGTTGACGATGTAGCGCAGGCTCTTAAGACATACGCGATCGACGAGCTAATTTTTACAGATGTAATAGCTGTGATGCCTCAGGTTGAGGAGGTGATCTTAATCTGCGCGGATCAGGGAGTAAGGACAACAATCGCCGCTGATATCTTTAGTATAGGTTTGATGAAATCCGAGATTAGCTATTTCGGAGGTATGCCCCTGATTCATTTTCAAACGCCACCAGGGGATGATTGGAAGCTCGCGCTGAAGAGATTAATCGATATCGTTGTTTCAGCTTCAGCGCTAGTTTTGTTAGCCCCATTATTCGCTCTTCTGGCAGCGGGTGTAAAAATGACCCCTGGCCCGGTTATCTTCAGACAGACACGAATGGGGTTAAACGGACGTTTATTTCACATGTATAAATTCCGGTCGATGTTCGTAGGCGCGGAGCGAGAGTTGAACGCTCTAAAAATCAGTAACGAGATGTCTGGACCAGCTTTCAAGATGCGGGATGATCCTCGAATTACGCCGTTTGGGAGGTTTATGCGGCGCTTCAGCCTGGATGAATTGCCGCAGTTATGGAACGTACTTTTAGGGGATATGAGTCTCGTAGGTCCAAGGCCACCGATCCCTGGTGAAGTGTCGATGTACGACCGAAAAAGTAGAAGACGCCTTTCTATGAGACCCGGGTTGACCTGCACTTGGCAGGTTAGTGGTCGCAACGAGATCTCTGACTTTCAGGATTGGGTCGCCCTTGATCTACATTATATCGATAACTGGTCCCTCGGCCGTGATATCGCACTTCTGCTAAAGACTATACCAGCGGTCATCCTGGGCACGGGAGCTAGATAGAGTGTTACTACGACTTTAATTTAAGGTTTAGTCGTTCTATGTCGAGGCCGTTCGCGACTTCGAACATCGATTGCGATTCAGTGCACTTTTGGACCTGCAAATTAACAACTCCCTCCTGCTCAATTGGAATGAGAATTGAGCATGACCCCCCGGAGATTCTGAAGTAGTCAGCTTCGATGCCCCGGATTTTTATCTTCTGTTTCGCCACCACGTCGAGAGCTGGTGGGCGAAAGCGATTGATATGGTGCAGCGTTTTTAGTTTGGCCATATCGCGATAAGTTGGAGTAGGGACCACTATCGAAAGATAAACTCGCGTGCCATCGCGGTCCTTTAGGGTTGCCCCAGATTCGGCGCAGTCATCTTTCCGCGATGCGTGAGTTCTTTCGAAATTAAAGCCGAGGATTCTTCCTCCGATCCATTCAAGAAGGGCTTCGGCGCCATTACGAGAGCTCCAAATAGAGTCATAGTTACTAAGAAGTTCGCGTTGGTGCTCCCTTTTTGGGCGTTTAGACGGTGGAGCGTTCTTGGATGTTGAAAAATCGGCCCAAAGTTCAGAGCTTTTTAACTCCTCAAGCGTTTGGCCGCTCGCGATAGTCGCGGAAGCCGCCAGAGCCGTTATGGCGACCAGCGCGATAGGAGAAAAGCGCGTCATGCGACTCTCAGCTCTAGATCCGAAATATGATTTAGTCATTTTAAATAGCATTACTGGAAAGTATAGTTGCGCCTTGAGCTTTCGGCAAATTCAAGGCCGGAAAAAGCAACTGCCCCGATCAAGTTACTCCGGACTTACATCATCTGTTAGGCGTGATGTGGATAACCTCTTTCTTAGCCGGCCTAGCCTTGTAGCAGGGCCGCGACTCTTTGCCACACAGAACTGTTCAAGGGCTCTGACAAGTCCGTCCTCTCCGCCTTTGGCAAACATCAAAGCGAGGTCTGATGCCCTACGCAGCGCCGCCTCTGCTCGTGGTAGCTCCCGTAGCGCTGTCTCGAATTGACGCGACTGTCTGTGTACTGTTGCCAGACGGTCCAAACTAGACATCATGATCGCGACTAGCGCCTCGTTCCGGTCGCGCGCCTGCTTCACTATGTCAGGTATCGGTTCCCCTTTCGTAGCTAGCGTTACTGAGAGATCTAGAGAGTCCCTGGTGTACGGTTTCACCAAGTAACCTTTTGCTCCCAGCAGTAGCAGCTCAAACACATCATCAACTGATGGATTAGCCGAAGTCGGAATGGCGATTATGTTAGGAGCGATCTCTAGGATCTGAGTAAACCACTCCTTGATGGGGTAGTTGCCGCGCTTAGCGTCGAATATGATGTGGGTAAATTTTCGACCTTCAAACTTCTCAAGAGATGCTAAATGATTCGGAGATTCAGATAGACCTGTATATCCCAGTCCCTTCAGCGTAGACCGCATTAAATTGCGGTCAGATGGATCGGGCTCGACGATCAAGATATTCGCCAGCGCACGCTCTGCCTGGGTTAAGTTAGTTGATGACTCTCCTGAGCTCATTTTCTTACGCTTCCGTTCTCCTGCTATCACAAGATATCTCGGCGCGATCTGAGGAATACTTGAATTAAAAGTGAATGTTAGCCAGTTATTTCAAGATTGGATTCAAGGAGGGGGTGTGTTTGTAAGTGATTTCAGCGGGTTGCATGGGTGCGTCATTTCCTCGACCGGCGGCCTCCTTTAAGGTTTAATAAGCAGTTATGGTACAGGAATCAAAAAAGAGCTTACGGCGCGAGATGAAGCTTATTCTCGCCAATTTAGATCCTCGGTGGCTCTCAAAAGCTCACGCGGAGGCGTGTGGATATCTCTCAGAGTTGGTGAAATCAATCGGTAGTGGTAACGCAGGCCCGAAACACATCCTGGCATGGATTCCCTTCTTTCACGGAGAGATCGACTTGGCTGGATTTATTGGCGAGATGTTAAAGGATAATTTTGTCTATCTCCCGCGGGTAGGACTAGACGGAAGAATGGATTTCGTTCGGATCGGTCACGACTGGGGAGCGAGACTAGCGCCGGGCTTTAAAGGTATTTTGCAGCCAGAGGAGGGATATGGAGAGTTGTTTGTACCTCTTCAGGGGCAGGATATATTTGTGATTATGCCGGCGCTAGCTTTTGATAGTCGCGGTAGACGTCTAGGACGAGGAGCGGGATACTACGATCGTTTTCTATCAGCGCCCGGCCTAGAGAGGGCTATTAAGATCGGAGTCTGTTGGTCGGTACAGGTTGTGCCCACGGTCCCGACAGATCATCATGATGTGACAATGGATTGGATCTGTTATGAGCGCGGGGTTTTGAAGGTAAATGAATATGGCCAGTAGTGATCAGATCCACCGCGAGTATCCAGACAAGAATCCTGGACATCTCCGGATTATATTTCTCGGTGACGTAGTCGGAAGACCTGGGCGCACTGCGCTCAAAGAGCAACTAAATGATTTAAGGGGGTCAGTATCCGCCGATTTCGTATTAGCTAATGGAGAGAATGCGGCTGGTGGGGCCGGAATAGATCCTGGTACGGCGCGTGAGATTAAGGCTTCCGGTGTAAACATTATTACCCTTGGTGACCACGCTTTTCAGCGAAAGGGGTCGGCGGAATTCATAAACGACAATTCATCGTGGCTAATAAGACCCGCTAATTTGCCAGCTGATACCACGCCAGGTAAAGGCGACTGCGCGGCAATTCTAGAAGGGGGAATAAAGATATTCGTAATTAATCTGATTGGAAGAGTTTTTATATCTGGCACACAGGATTGTCCCTTCAGGGCGATTGACTCTTGGTTGGCGCGGATAAAAAATGATGTTCCGGTGATTACGATCTGTGATTTCCATGCTGAGGCGACATCAGAGAAATATGCGATGGCCAGGCATGTCGATGGCCGTTTATCTCTTTTGGTTGGAACTCACACTCATGTGAAGACAGCGGACGCGCAGGTTCTTCCTGGAGGCACTGGCTATATTACAGACCTGGGGATGACAGGTAACCAGGGGGGAGTTATCGGGATGAAGTCGGAGGTTGCTCTGCACCGCTTCCTTTCTCCTAGGCCCGCGCCGTATGAGGTCGCTGAGGGACAAGGAAGCTTAAGTGGTATTATTGCTGATATAAATCGCGAAACAGGTAAAGCCGAAGGGGTATATCTGGTCTAAACACACATCCTATCTAGAACGGTGTTGTGATTATACGGACGTTAATCTTGAGTACTAATCAACAAACCTTGCATCTTAGTCGTTAAGTCTCGTCGGGTCCCTGCATCGGATTCGTGACGACGTGCTAGGAGATTAATCATTATGATCAGAGAGCTAAAACGAACACTGGGCTACGTTGCTGTTTTCAGCAGCTTGATTGTATCTGCGCCGAGCTTTGCTCAAGATAGCTTGCCGAGAGATAGCAGCGCAGGCCTTTACGATGAGTACCATCCATCTCCAGCGTATCGCGAATCTGAGTCTCATCCGTTGCGAATATTAGCTTATATAGTTCATCCGATCGGATGGTTAGCTAGGGAAGTGATCTTTCGGCCATTTAGTTATTTTGCCTCCTCAACACCTGAGACACGCGCGATTATGGGATATCGTGAGCCTCATGATTTTAGGCGTCCTTCGTGTTTTTCTAAGAGCGATTCAATACCAGACTGCCGCCAAGTTAAGCCATTTGATTACGACAATGAACAGGGCGAGGATAATCTTGACGAGAAGATAAAAGAGGCTCTTGAGGCGAAGTAGGGAAGGTTAGTCCCCGTTAGCAGCTCGAGGAACCTCGATAGTTCTCGACGAAGTAGAACCGCTGCTTTGCTTATATTCAGATTGTTGCGGCAGCGTATTTACCTGTTGAGGGCTGACTAACCCTGACCACTCGAGGAACTGACGAATTGGAGACTTTCTAGCTTCTTGGTAAGCTATCAGCGATCTAATCGTCTGTGTTTCGGAGAGAAGCAGGATCTGATCCCTGTCGCTCTTCTCTTCTAATTTCTCGATTCTCTCACGAAGCCAAGCGCGTTGGTTTTTTAGATCGGCTATCTCATCATCCTTGGCGTCTAGGATTCTCTCCTGAAGAGCCAAAAGATTTTTGAGACGAGAGACCTCCTCTGTCTGATCAGATAACTGACTAGCCTGTTTCGTCTCGGTAGCGGAGGTCGCCTCCTCAGAGGCTGGTCGCCAAGCGTTAGAGGCCGAGGAAGAATCTACAGCGGCAGCTTGCTCGTTTTTAAAGTCATCTGATGACGGCCCATCGACGGTTACAGACGCGCATTCCTGTTCTACGGTCTCCTCAACGGGGGATTCAGTCGTTATTCCAGCAGCCACGCCAAAGATCTGCTCTAGTTGCAAGCGCTCAAATAGCTTTGATCCATCGCTCGAGGTTCTTACAGAGAGGTATCCAGCCTCACTGAAACGAAGCAAGGTTCTCGTTGATACACCGGCTAAACTAACTGCCTCCTGCTCAGAACAAAACTGACTACCGTTCATATCTTTAGACCTTTAAATACAACACCCCGTCTCGCGACTAGCGGAAATTTAATTCGCGTACCTCAAGAACTGAGGTTGCTCCTGGGGTTTGAGTAAATCGACCTCCAGTCACAACCGCGCGTGAACCGTTCTCCAGGTTCTCTAAATCCTGAACAACTTTTAGCGCGCTTTCGATCTCATCAACATGGTTCTTCGCCGAGTCGAACGCGCAAGGCTTGACGCCCCAGTACAGGGCCATGCGTCTAAGGGTTGTCTCTTTACGAGAAAGTCCATAGAGCGGCTGCTGCGGGCGATACTTCGCCGCCAACCTGGCCGAAGTCCCGGTTTCTGTGCAGGCGATAATCGCGTCAGCGCTCGTCTTGACCGCGGCTGCGCAAGCCGCGTACGCGATGGCGTCAGGAACAGTAAGAGAATCAGAGTTGCGAAGGCGCAATTTAAACTCCTCAAAAGCGAATGTTCTCTCCGCGGCCAGGGCGATACGGCTTAGGTATCCCACGCACGCCGCTGGGTGCTCACCGATCGCCGTTTCATCCGACAGCATTACCGCGTCGGCTCCGCTCATAACAGCGGCGGCGATATCAGAAACCTCGGCTCTAGTCGGCCTAACTGAGGTGATCATCGAGTGCATCATCTGAGTGGCGACTATTACCGGGATGCCACGGAAGTTCGCCTCTTCAATTAAACGGCGCTGTAGCATCGGTAGCTGCTCTAGAGGCACCTCAAGTCCGAGATCACCTCGCGCGACCATTAGGCCGTCCGAAGCTCTAACGATCTCTTCAATGTTTTCTAGCGCTGCGCGGCGCTCAATCTTCGAAATGATGCCAGCCGCCGAGCCATTCTTGTCGAGGATCTTTCTTAGGCCGATTACATCACTGGCAGAACGCACAAAAGATATCGCTACATAGTCGACTCCGTTGGCGATACCCCACTCAAGGTCTTTTAGATCTTTCTCAGTCGTAGCTGGGAGATCCACATCGCTATCAGGGAATGCGATACCTACGCGGGATCTGATCCTGCCACCCTTGATAACGGTGCACTTTACATGGTCACTGGATACGCTATCAGTCACTAACTCAATTAAACCATCGGCCAAGAGGATATGGTGACCAGGTTGTAGAGTTGTTATCGGATTTACACTCTCAACGAATATCGCCTTAGCGTTTGAGAGGCTGCCATTTGCGCAGCGCAGTTCAATTGATGCTCCGTCCTGAATAGGGCAGAAATCACCTTCAACGTTTGAGATGCGGATCTTTGGACCCGAGAGATCTTGCAGGATCGCCACATAAGCACCCATCTGAGAGGCGATCGACCTAACATCCCGTAGAACCGCCAGATGCTCAGCATGACTTCCATGCGAGAAGTTTAGTCGAAAAACGTTAGCGCCAGCTTGAATGAGCTCGCGGATCTTTTCGGGAGCACGGGAAGCTGGACCAAGAGTCGCTATGACCTTTGTCTTCCGCCGACTCAACGCCTTGTCATCTAAAGGCTTCTTGCTCGTCCAAAGTTCATTGATTATAGCCTGAAAGCTCCTGTAAGGGGCCTCTGAATTAGAGCCTGAAATTGTGTTTGCTTCTGCGTTCATTAAAGTACCTCAAAAATCTCCTGAAGGAGGCGCTCCTCTATATCTAAGCCGCCTGCCCCAAGACACCCGGTAGAATAAGCCACGCCAGGCGTTTTTTACAAGGTCAAGAAGGGGGTAAATGATTGAACCTAAAAACGGCAGTTGCGGGTCTGGAAACGGCGCATCTGCCCAAAACCACTTCGTCTTTTGAATTGTCGGTGCTCACCCTGACGGTGCCAGGGTTGCGCTCCCGACAAGTTCAAAATACTTTGTGCTTTTGAGCATCTGCACCATTTCCATCCGCCTTAACTGCCGTTTTTAGGTTGATATCGTGATAGGCCTTCATTTAGGGGTAAATTCGCCGCATCTATTTGGCCGTTCGGTGACATCTAATTCTTCGAGGCCCTAATTCCAGCCTAAATCTGGCCGGCTTGCGGCGATTTTATGAGCTTAAAGTGGACACAGGGAGCCTCGATGGGAAGAACTATAGCGATGGTGGGTTTTATGGATTTTCGTGATTCTAATCAAGGTTCACAAGGGAGCAAATACATCAGTAAGAGGGTTACGATCAACGGACAGTACGTAACCCTTTACAGTTCTAACGGACAGACCTGGGTTTCATCCCCTGAGGATCTCCCCGCTCTAATGGAAAGGCTGGAGAATGCCAGGATCACCCTTAACACAGCGGAAAAGGTGGCAGAAGGTGAAGGAAGCAAGGCCGCCAAGCCCGATTCTAAGGAGAAAGAGGGTCAGGAGCCCAAGGCTAAGGAGCAACCTGAAAAGATTCTGCAAACAAAGTACAGAGTTAAAGGACCAAAGCCGCGCCCAATCCTACGCCAAGATGGAGTGGTAATTAAGGGGACCCCGATTGAGCCTGTCTCGGCATCAAGCACAGTATTAAGTTTCTCTAGTGACCAGGTTCTAGAGGTTGAAGAGACCGAGTCAAAGAGCAAGAAGCCGGTTGCTAAGGATTCCAAGCCGAAGAAGGAGGTCGTTTCAGCTAAGAAGCTAGCGGTGACAGAGAAGACAGCTAAGGTCGTTAAGGCAAGCCAGCCTAAAACGGTTAAAAAGAGCGCTAAGAAGGAGATTGCCAAACCGGCTACTCGTTTAGTTAAGCCGGCAGCGACTAAGCCTGTTTCAAAGAGCGCAAAATCTGCTCCTAAAGCGCCAGCTAAGAAGGCAGCAAGCTCTAAAAAGGCCCCTGCCAAGGGTAAAGCTAAGAAGAAATAGTGATTTGCAGATCAAAAGACGAGTAGTCTCAGAGACTTGATATGTAGCGGACTAGTGTATTGGGGTTCGACTAACCGCACGATTTCCGGTATTCTCAAGGCCTAGGGAGGGGTTTTGCCGGCCTTCCATAGCTAAGGCCGCCACAAGGTGTTTATGACATATATCGGAAATAACCTCCTCGACGACGAGGACCTCATTCACGTAACGCGCTTGCACCCGATCGTATTGTTAGCCCCAGCAATGATCGTGTCTGGTCTGGCTGGGATGCTATCGATAATGAGTGACATCCCTGCAGTTTGGTACACTCTTATTTTTTTTGTGTTTTTATCCGGGTGGCGTTTAGTTGATCGGTTGGTTCTTTATCTATCCTCCGAGTTCGGAGTGACCTCGAAGCGGGTGCTTGGAAAAACAGGGCTGGTAAGGCTTAAAACGACCGATATAGTTTTGGCGAAGGTTGAGGCTATTCGGATTAATCAGAGCATCTTGGGGAGGATCTGCAACTTCGGAGATGTTTTGGTCACCGGAACAGGAGGAACCGAAGAGGTTCTAAGCTACATCCCGGAGCCGCAGCTTTTTAGTAAAGTTATTCAAGAGCAGTTGGCCGCGATCGATGAGGGACGCTTTGATAACGGCAGCTCGTCGACTTTAAGCGCTAGGCAGTAATCCAACGCAACGCAACTTCACCCATCCCACTCTCGATACTCCTTATCAGGTATTGATTGATATTTAGGGAGATCAAGAGGTGCAAGAAGCAAGAATCAAAGAAGGTAACGCCGCGGAGGTGATTGCGGCGGTCGCGATTGGCCAGCTAAAAGAGAGTAGACGCTTCGAACTTACAAAAACGATCTTAGAGAGTTCAAGTTACGAAAAAGCTCTGCAGTTTTTATCTCGCGCTGATTTAGCAGCCGCGCAGTCTATTATTGAGAGATGCAAAGAGCTGAATCTCCTGGTTGTGCCGATCACGTCGCCTCGCTATCCATGTCGCTTACGGGAGATTAGTGCGCCACCTGTCGTGCTGTATATTCAAACACTAGATCATAACCGATTAATGTCACCTCAGACATTCGGAGTTGTCGGTACCAGATCCGCCTCAATTGAGGTGTGTCGGAGATCTTCCGAGATCGCCAAGGACCTCGCGACTTCCGGCATGACAGTAGTGAGCGGATTGGCGTTAGGTATCGATGGCGCCGCGCACCGTGGGGCTCTTGATTCCAAGATTGAGTGCGCGACGATCGCTGTGCTGGCGCACGGTTTGGACCGAGTATATCCACCATCTCATCTTGGATTGGCTCGAGAGATCGTTAATTCAGGCGGGATGATAATCTCTGAGTATGCGCCGGGAATAGAGCCATTAAAACATCATTTTTTGGCGCGTAATCGAATTATCGCGGGACTGTCGCGCGGGGTCTTGGTTGTTCAAGCAGGAGCCAGGAGTGGCAGTTTAGTGACAGCTAATTTCGCCGCCGATTACGGCCGTGATGTATTTGTATTTGATGATTGCGTGGGAGGAGACGCGAGTAGTGGTGGAAGTTCACTTATTGATCAGGGAGCGATAGCTGTTAGGTCAGCTAGAGATATCTTGGCGGAGTACGGTCTGGATCAGAGTGGTGAAATGATTAGCGACGAGAGTGCGTGGACTACGACGACTTTAGAGACTTTCTTAAGTGTGACTAAGCTAAGTTCAAGAGACCTGCTGAAACTTGAATTAGCTGGACTGCTGGTTCGGCTACCTGGGAATCAGGTTAGGGTGAGGAATTGAGATTAGTGAAGATCCGCAAAGGCCATTTGCCTAACAGCCACCGAATCTCATATCATGAACGGCATGCGCAAAAAAATCACTGTACCAGATCTGGAGCAGCGTTGCTTCCAGGGCCCCCCGATATCGATGCTAACTTGCTACGATGCCGCCTTCGCATCTCTATTGGATGAGTGCGGAGTTGACGCGCTTCTTGTGGGCGACTCTCTGGGGATGGTTCTTCAGGGGCACAATACAACTATTCCAGTTACGATAGAGCAGATGGAGTATCACACCTCTTCTGTCGCGCGAGCTAATCCGAAAAGCTTAATAGTCGCTGATATGCCATTTGCTTCTTATCACGAATCACCAGAGCAGGCGTTTAAGAACGCGGCTAAATTGATCGCGGCTGGCGCTCAGATGGTTAAGTTAGAGGGTGGAGAATGGTTAGCTCCAACAGTTGAATTCATATCGAGAAGGGGAGTCCCGGTGTGCGCTCATTTAGGACTAACACCTCAATCGGTACACGACTTAGGTGGATATCGTGTGCAGGGACGCGATAGTGAGTCGGCTTTAAAAATAGAGCGAGATGCCAAGGCCCTTGAAAGCGCCGGCGCGCGGATGCTCGTTCTTGAGTTAGTCCCGGCGGATCTAGCGGGAGCGATTACTCAATCTCTAAATATCCCTACGATAGGAATCGGCGCGGGCGCGGCTACAACTGGGCAGGTTTTAGTGTTGCACGATATGTTAGGAATAACTCCAGGGAAACAACCGCGATTTGTAAAGAATTTCCTAGCAAACTCAGGGAGTGTCGCAAGCGCTGTGAAACAATATGTAGCCGAGGTTCAGGCGCGGAGTTTTCCGAGTGAGGAGCACTCGGTGCTTGGGCTGGTTTCTTTGTAAAAAACTTGCCGAGGCATGACGAATTAGTTTTTTTACAATGATTAAAATAGATCGGCGAGCCCGAGGGGCAGCCTGAATTTGTTTCTAGTCCGAACTCGCTCGATAGGCTACCATCCGCTCATGACACACAATTTTAAGCAAAGAATTAAGCGAGCTTTAGCAGCGCTGGACAGCGTAGAAGGCTCAAACGCACTAATTATATCAAGCAACCCTGGCGCGGTTCGCAGCGCTGATCAGGAGTATCCGTACCGGGCAAACAGCGATCTGTACTACTTCACAGGTTCTTGTTCTAAGGATGTCACATTGGTGCTCCGAAACAGCGCTTCTCCGAAGGTGGTGCTCCTTACCTCAGTTGAGGATCCTGTGAAGGTATTGTGGGAGGGAGCCGCCCCATCGCTCAAACCTCTAGCGAAGGCGATCGGTGCCACCGTAATTCGTAGCAAGGATCAGAAGCAAACAGTGAATGATCTTCTAAAGGGTGTAAACTGTGTGTTTACTCAGGGTCTGCCCGGTACGCTTAGCAACTCAATTAGGCAAGATTTAGCGAACCAGAGTGGAGAGACCCCAAAGAACGCCCCTGCGGCATTCGCTAATGCCGATACGATCACAGCGGAGCTTAGGTTGATTAAGGATCGATCTGAGATGAAAGCAATCGCAGAAGCGGGAATCCTGACGGGTGAGGTTCTGCATTCAATTTTGCCTCTTTTAACCCCTGGTACAACTGAGCGCGAGATCGCGACAGTAATCGATTGTTATTACCGCATGAATGGAGGTGAGCCGTCATTTGCTCCGATAGTAGCGGCCGGAAAATCAGCAGCTACTCTTCACTATCACCCAGATCATAAAAAGATCAGATCTGGTGATTTCGTGCTGATTGATACGGGAGTCGAGCTTGATATGTACGCCACAGATATCACTCGAACGATACCTGTGGGTGAGATCTCAGTGGCGCAGAGAGATATTTACCAGGCAGTTTTGGCAGCTCAGAAGGCGGCAATTAAAAAGATTAAACACAATGTGCTTATACGAGATGTTTATTTGGCCGCGGCGAAAGAGATCGCTCTTGGTCTCAAAGAGGCTGGTATCTTGAAAGGCAGTATAGCGACCCTGATGCGTAAGCAGGCGTTTAAGCCGTACTTTCCGCATGGAATAGGACACAGCCTGGGAATTGATGTTCACGATGTCGGAGGGCTGCGAGGCAATCAGGAGGCCCGGCTAAGGGAGGGGATGGTTTTTACAGTTGAGCCGGGGGTATATCTTCCAAAACCAACTAAGCACCTACCTGCTTTAGGGATTCGCATAGAGGATGATGTGGTAGTGACGAGACAAGGCCGAGTTGTTCTGACCGAGCATGCATTCCCGAAGGAGCTTGATCAGGTGGCTGAGTTGATGGGGATTTGAAGGCCCGCGGCTTGTTCGTCAATATGTGACCCTATTCATGACCCCACCGCGAACGCCAGGCGACATGCGTAGGACGTGGGACGCAATACGTTAGACGCATGTCGTTGACGTTTTACGTAGGGAGTTGGGTTTTCTGGGAGAGGTTGAATTATCTAACACCGGGGCATGGATGGGAGGCCCGCGGTTTGTTCGTCAATATGTGACCCCATTTATGACCCCACCGCAAACGTCAGGCGACATGCGTAGGACGTGGGACGTAATACGTTAGACGCATGTCGTTGACGTTTTACGTAGGGAGTTGGGTTTTCTGGGAGGGGTTGAATTGCCTAACACAGCGGCATGGATGCGAGGACCGAGGTTCGTTTGTAAACATGCGTCCCTATTCATGACCCCACCGCAAACGTCAGGCGACATGCGTAGGACGTGGGACGTAATACGTTAGACGCATGTCGTTGACGTTTTACGTAGGGAGTTGGGTGTTCTGGGAGAGAATGATTTCTACCTCAGGGGACGAGCCCTACCTCTGCGTTCCTCTGAGACCTCTACTGGTTGTTGGCCTACCTAGTTATACTTGCGGGTTTACCTTTCCCTATACGGCTAGTAATATGCCCGTAATTATTTAGAGAGAGACTCCAGTGACAGAGCAACGAAATCTTCTTATCACAACCCCGATCTACTACGTAAACGGCAGCCCGCATATCGGCCATGCCTACACATCGATAGTATGTGATTTCTTGACCCGCTTTTATCGGCAGCAGGGAATTAAGAGCTTTCTCTTAACAGGTACCGATGAGCATGGGCAGAAGGTGGCGCAGTCGGCGGAGAGCGAGGGGGCAAAGCCACTTGAGTTCTGTGATCGCAACTCGGGTCTCTTTCGGGACTTAGCTAAACGGTTAAATATTCAATACGACGATTTTATCCGCACCACTGAGACCCGGCACAAGGATTTCGTAATCGCCATCTGGAAGAAGTTTGAGGAACGCGGTTGGATCTATAAGGGAACCTACAACGGTTGGTACTCAGTGCGTGATGAGGCCTTCTACGACGAGTCAGAGATCAAAGATGGGAAGGCTCCAAGTGGTTCTCCGGTAGAGTGGCGAGAGGAAGAGTCTTATTTCTTTAAGCTCTCTGCATTTACTGAGGTTCTTCTTGAGTGGTACGAGAAGAACCCTGAATTCGTTTTTCCGACAGGGCGCTTCAATGAGTTAAAAGCCTTTGTGAAGGGAGAGTTGAAAGATCTCTCGATCTCTCGTTGTACGTTCTCATGGGGGATTCCGGTTCCAGATTCTAATCATGTTGTTTACGTTTGGTTGGACGCTCTATTTAATTATCAATCAGCGCTCGATACTCCGGAGAAATTCAAAAACTTTTGGAGAGATGCGCGGGTGTTGCATGTAGTCGGAAAAGACATCATGCGTTTTCACGCCGTTTATTGGCCGGCTTTCTTGGCGGCGCTTGAGAGTACCCCGGAGACTCTTAGTGTTGCGGCGTTAGATAAGGCTTGCAGCCACATGAGAATCATCACCCACGGATGGTGGCTATCTGACGGTGAAAAAATGTCTAAGTCCTTAGGTAACACAGTTGACCCAATCGAATTACTTGAGAGCTACGGGTCGGATTATGTGCGTTATTTCCTCTTACGTGAGCCGGCATTTGGATTTGACGGTAATTTCACTAAAGAGGGCTTTGTTAATCGGCTGACAGGAGAGCTGATAAACAACATAGGAAATCTCTGTCAACGAACCTTTACGCTAGCTCATAAGAGCTGCGGGTCAGTTGTGCCGAATGTGGCCCCAAAGCACGCGCTCTTAGATGTCGATCTAGCTAAAGAGATGCGTGAGCTAATGAGTGAGTTTAAGATTAATCAAGCTATCGAGGTTGTGTTGTCGTACGCGTCGAAAGCCAACGAGTTTGTTCAGGAGTCTAAACCGTGGGCTCTCTTTAAAACAGGCGAGCAAGCAAAGGGGGAAGAGGCGATCTTTATATTACTAGGCGCGATATTTAAGATTAAGGAGGCGATAGCTCCTGTACTGCCTGATTTTCATGCCCGTATATCAGGTGTATTTAGCAATCAGAGCTTTGCCAGTGGAGTGAAGCTAGAGCTGCTGCCTAAGGTGTTTGAGCAGGTGGGGTAGAGCTGCTCTTTGCCACGTAAACGTGCTCGTGCACGTAAACGATAAACGTACCCGAATTCAGGGTTATTCAGTAGCCGAACTAGGATGGTAGAAGTGGCAGATCGGGTACGTGGTTCACGAGCACGAGCACGCGCACGTTCACGTGGGAATGGCCATGTAAAGCTTATTAGTGACTAACCTTTCTCTACACGCCATCATCTCTTACTAATCAACGCCGAAGTAACAAGAACCACTAACGCCCCGAATAGCTGCACCGCGGATAACGTCTCACCAAATAGTAAGAACGCTATCGGAGTCGCTATTACAGGTCCAGTAGCGCGTAAGGCCGATGAGAGCCATCCCTCTATCCCAGTAAGTGAAGCGTACAGCAGCGACATCGCTAGGATGTAAAACAGAATCGAGTGAATCGAGATATAGAACCAACCAAGCTGCTGCTCTGGGCCAAAAGCAAGCGGTGAAACGAGTAACGCTAAAGGTAAAGTGATAAGCCCACCAGCTAATTCCCCCAAGCAGGCCGTCTGAGTTGGTCTAAGCACCTTAGTAACCATCGGAGCATACCGGTACGAGAGGGCTGCAGTAACAACAGCAGCGATAACGATTAGGTCACCAAACCAAGAGACATCACCGTTAAATCCCTTGTCGCCAACAGCGAGAAGGATAGCTCCGAAGACATGCACCAAAAGAAGCGCTAAGTGATTGCCGCTTGGTCTCTTGTGATCAAGAACCCAGGACCAGAATATCACCAGGTAAGGCTCCATCTTGGTTAGAAATACTGCCTCAACCCCCGTGGTGTAAGCCAAGCCGACAGTGAAGACGAGATTAGAGATTATGGCGCGACAGAGAACGATCTTTAGTAAGGGGGTCCGAACCTTCATTACATCTTCCCATTTAGGAAGATTTCTTGTGATAGCTAGGGAAGGCCGGCAAAACCTACCCGTAGCGAGAAAGTGGAGGTTGAGTTGATATTCGATTTTCGAGATGGGAAAAAACCGCAAGTGTATCCGCTGTGATACATTGAGGATTTTTTTCCATCTCGAAAACTCGAAGAGCGGCTCAAGATCCGCTTTCGCAGTAGGGAGGGGTTTTGCCGGCCTTCCCTGAGAGAAAGAAGCTCAGAAGCCCGGCGAATAACACACCCCCTGCGGCTGCTAAAAGAGGGGGGACATGCCTTACGCCCTGTACCTTAAATATCGTTCCAACACTTGAGAGAACGCTCGAGATAATTGCGAATGCGATAAAGCTGGAGCGGTTTGATGTTGATGGGGTGGGGTGGGGCATCACTTGAAATTAAGGGTATGACTTAAGTCACAATATAGGAAAAATATTGCTCGATAAAGACCCGTGCTGTTTGCGTAGCTCCTATTTACGTTAGTCAGGGTCATACCTGGGCCCTCCTGATCCTGAGAGGATGCAGCCCCTTGATTAATTGTGACCGTTGAGTTGGCAAATATGCCAGTAGCGTCGTTGGAGATCTGTTAAAATGATTAAGCGAACTGTAGCAGGTCTGCTGATGGCCGTTTTATCCTCCCTTATAACTCTGCCTATCGGGCTATCTGCAGAGGAAGATGGTCCTCCCTACAAGTTCACGCCGACCGCAGAGACACGCTATTACAAGGTCACAAGTCTAAATGATTCCGGGAGAGGGACACTTCGCGAGTGCGCGCAGGCCGCTGGTTCCAGGGTATGCTTATTCGAAGTCGGCGGAACCATCAAGCTAAACTCAGATATAGCAATAAAGAGCCATTCAGTGCTAATCGCTGGTCAAACAAGTCCATACCCAGGGATTACAATCACGCGAGCGGGTATATCCGTGCGTGCTCGAAATGTAGAGATAGAGCATCTCTCGATTCGCCCGGGAGACTCGAGTGTTGGATCAAACCCATCCGAACGTAATGCGATGAGTATAGGCGCGGAATCAAGCTCGGGTGTATACAGCGTCTCACTGAAAAACCTGTCTCTTACCTGGGCAGTCGATGAGAATTTCTCAACTTGGTATCCGGCCACCAGTAATGTATGGCTCAGAAATTCGATCGTCGCGGAAGCCCTAAACGACTCTATTCATCCTAAAGGACCTCATAGCTCGGGAATTCTAAATGGTTTCGGAACCGCTTGTATAACCTATGAAGGGAATCTTATCGCATTTAACTTTGATCGGAATCCATATGTAGAACCCGCCGGTAGTGCCAAGTTCCTAAACAACGTAGTCTATGGATGGGGGGACCACGGGCCTTGGAACATAGGCAATCTCACGAATAACTTTGATGTAACATCGCCTTCAATCGCGGCGTTTATCGGGAATGTATGGATCCCTGCGTCATATAGCTTTGCGACAGATGGGTCAATCTATGCTTTCTCAATCGCTCCAGCGAGTAAGGTATATGTTCGTGACAATTACGGCCCAGGACGCCCAAATGATAGCTATCCAGAAACAGACATCGCTTCTTTGGCTGACCCGTCGGCGTTAACTACGGTATGTCCGTTTAGCTCTGGGTGCTTAGCTTCATATCCCGCATCGAATGTTGAATTCTACGTTCTGAAGAACTCAGGTTCTAGGCCGAAGCAGCGATCTTCAATCGATGCCAGGATTGTGAACGACGTGAAGAACAGAGGGGGAAGCATTAAGGATTGCCTCAAGGGATGTGCTAATTCAACAGGAGATATCCCGTCGACGGGAAAGACCAGGCGCGCCCTTACAGTTCCTACAAATCCGAGTGGGGATAGTGATGGAGATGGGATATCTAACTTTGATGAGTGGCTGAATATCTATACGGCGGAGGTTGAGTATCTCTGAGAAGCAGGCTGGGCTACCCTTGTACATAGGAGCTATTTCAGTGTCTCTAAGCTTGGAAATTCGCTTGTTCTGACGAAAGCAAATTCATCTCTACGATCAATATACTTAGCTACCGATAGGTCGATCGACATAACTACGATTTTGCCGGAGCTACTCGGATCGGGGGTAGATGAAAAGCGGAATCCTCTCCTTTCCCAGAAATCTTTTGCAGGCTGGTTGTTTATGCGAACAATTGCTTGAACTAGGTCGACACGGAGTTCCCTAAACGCATTAAGGCCCGCATCGACAAGAAGTTTTGCAATTCCAAAGCCTCGGTATTCAGGCGCGACAAGGAGATGACGGAACATGCCACGGCCAATTGCATCGTCACCGAGGAGGGTGGCGATAATCTCGTCTCCTTTTACGGCGATAAATGAAGTAGTCGGATTATTTATAAGGTATTTCCGATAGGTATTTGGGTCATTCTCGGTATCCCGCATGGTCAAGCCAGGGTCAGGATACTTCTTATAAAAATCGATGATATTCTGAGCATCGCCAGGAGTCGCCGCTTTTATACCAAAACCGCTAATCGAAAGGTCTTTGTATGAAGGTCTGGCGCTCTGAGAATTAGAGGGTATTTCCCAAGGGCTATTGTGAATTTCTATCGGCTGCATAGATTCAATTGTGGACCATTTTAAAGATTATCGCGCAGGCTTATCAGAGTAACGAATACCAGCGCTGTAATCAAACGGACTGTATCGCTGCTCTGGTAAATCAAGTTGACAAGACTTTGAAAGCTATCTACCTTGAAAACCATAAGTAAGATGTCCCTATAAGTCCAAATCTAGGACTGCTATGCCGCCACAGAATTCGAATTCCGCCCAAATTTTATCGAATGATTCGCTCCGCGATCCTCAAAGTGACATCAAGGTTCTTCGGTCAAAGAGAAACTTTTTTATATTAGCCTCTATATTGGCCATATCTGTCATCAACTTGTTGGCATTTATAAAGGGGATCCCGGTGCTACCGCAGGGGCCAGAGACAGCAATAGCAGAGGTGACGAAGTCGATATTTCACGAGGGAACAACATCCCCGAACTATTTTAAGGAAGCTTATAGCAAGGCTCAAACGCTCAGTGAGAGCACCCAATCGGTCGTTTGGCAGGATGTGTTCGCGATAGATCAATACGGGCAGCTTCGTCCCAAGCATTCACCTTTATCGGCATTTTTGGCCGTGCCTTTTTACGCGATTTTTGGAGAGGTAGGATTCGCGATTCTTCAACAGTTATTCTGCTTTGGTCTGCTGTATTCGACTTATTTATTAGTACTGAGAATCGCGAGAAATCCGCTACCATGTAGTACTCTGATTTCAGTTCTGTTGCTATCACAGAGTGGCTTTTATGTGAGAGCTTTTTCTTATGATCTTCATGGATGTGCGCTGCTGATCGGCGGGTTATCTATTTGGTGCCGAAAACCATGCCTTGGCGCTTTTATTATGGGGCTGTCGCTTTTTGTTCGTCCGAGTTTCCTCATTCTTTTGCTGCCGCTCGCGCTACTTTTGTCTACGATTGAGTTGAGAAGGATAATCCCAACATGTTTGGGTCTGTTAATAGCGAGCCTTTTGTTCGCGGGATATAATTACCATTTGTGGGGAGATCCATTTCTAACGGCCTATTCGCGGCTCCCCGAGTTCGCTAATGGAGTAGTTAGGTTAGCGCGGCACCCGGTTGGATTCGATCTCGGGGTTCTGTTTTCGCGCTGGGATGAAAAGATTTTCAGCTCTCACGGCTTGCTGCCTTACAATCTGTGTTTTCTCGCTTTTCCTTGGGTGGTGTTATCACTTATCAGGAAATCCGACCGATTCATGCGGATCTGTTTTATGGTCGCTGTCGGGTATGCGATATATATTTTCTCTTATCCGATGTGGCATGTGACTGATTGGGGGAATCGCTTTCTGCTTCCAGCAGTTTATCTTTATATGTTGTGCTTTATCCCTCTCATTGGACGATTCGAGATTTACATGAACACTCATGATTGAGCTTGACAAGCAATTTAGAGCTCTCTACCCTAATGTCATGGTCCGAGCGCTAAATACAACTTCATCATCGCTGCACATCCCCCAAAGGGGTATCTAATATTCCTTTCTCCTCCCTTAATGGGGGTAATTAAATATTTATATTATATTTTTATTTCGGTGCATCATGCGTCAGTCGCAACTATTTGGAAAATCAACAAGAGCAGTCTCCAGTGAAGTTAAGTCCAAGGGGCTTGAATACCTAATTCGCGGAGGATTCATCCGCGAGTCGTCCTCGGGTCGTTTCTACCTACTACCGCTTGGGCTAAGGGTCCAAGAGCGTATCTGCGCGATTGTAGAGGACGAGATGAACCGCGTTGGAGCGCAGAGGATGTTAGCTCCGGTGCTTCATCCGATCGAGCTCTGGGAGGAGACGAATCGCACATCAAGTGTCTCGTTTGAGTTAATGAGGGTCAGAGATCGTAGTGAGCGGAGTTTTGTTCTGGGAGGTACAGCAGAGGAGATGCTTGTCGCTTTGGTTAGGCAGTTCGCCATATCAGCGAAGGATCTTCCGTTTTGCCTGTACCAGTTCTCAACTAAGTTTCGTGATGAGTTGCGCGCGAGGGGAGGGATGCTGCGCGCGCGCGAGTTTCTGATGAAGGATGGATATTCGTTTCACGCTTCAAAGGAGGACTTCGAGCGCTTTTACCGAGAGATTTCTGAAAGTTATCTTCGGATATTTAAGCGGCTTGATTTATTGGCTCGGATCGTTGAGTCAGATAACGGCTATATGGGAGGCGATTACTGCCACGAGTTTGTAGTTGATCATAGCCTTGGGGAGAGTCGGTATTTCGTAAGTCACGATGAAACCAAAGCTATCCACGAGGACCTCGTGAACAAAATGGGAGAGGCTGAGAGATCCGGACTCACTGAACGTGCTGGTATCGAGGTGGGGAATATATTTCAGCTGGGTACTTGGTACTCCGACCGGATGAAGGGAGCTGAGTTTACCGGCTCTGATGGAAAGAGCCACCGGTACTATATGGGGTGTTACGGGATCGGTATAGGCCGGACCCTATCAACGATCGCTGAGCTCTATAGTGATGATCGTGGGTTAAGGTGGCCGAAGGGGAGCTCTCCGTTTTCGCTTCATCTCATAGCTTTAGGGCAAGACAGCGAGGTTATAGAGGCAGCCGACAAGCTCTATCGCGGGCTCTCTGAGAAAGGGGGCAGCGTTCTTTATGACGACCGAGAACTCTCCGTAGGAGTTAAGTTTGCTGACGCCGATCTCATTGGAATCCATGAGCGGGTGATCGTATCTAGACGCCTGCTGGAACGCGGAGTGTTTGAGGTCGTAAATCGCTTTACCGGGGAGGGGCGTGAAGTGAGTGAGGGTGAGGTGATGAGTCGGGTGTGAGGGAGGGTGGCTGATCGAAGTATCTGATAGGTGAAAAATGTAGCCTATCCGATACTTATACATAAGGTAGAAGACCGCTGCTATCTGGCCGCCTATTTACTGCTCGAATACGCCCTAAACTGCCCCAAACACCACTCATAAGTTTCCGGGTCCTTCGCTTTGCACCCGGAGAAACGAAACGCATAAAAGAGAGAGTAGAGGCGTTTCGATAACTCAAAGCGCTCGCTATGTCTCTCCCGAAGTAGGGAATTTATCAGGTCACGACCCTCATCATCTCGCGCAAAGATCGCCAAGCTAATCAGGTCAACCATCGGGTCACCGACTAGTGTTAGATCGCTAAAGTCGACGATTCCTGAGATCGTCCCATCGTCAAGCGCCATCACGTTCGGGAAAAAGAGATCTCCGTGCACGATTGATCGAATTGACGGTTCTTTAAGGAGCGCCACCTCCATCATAAATCGGTCGAACACTGCCTCCATCTGTGGCTCGTCTCTCACGAGGTCCGACTTATACAATTGATACTGCGAACGCGCTTTCGTGGTCAGATACTCCGACCAAGATAAAGCAGTGATAGCTCCTGGAACGACAAAGCGATCTCCGAAGGCTCGTGATGTTTTAATAGAGTGAAGAGAGTCGAGCGCGTCTAAAAGCCCATGAATAGCACGCTCGCGTTGTTTTATATCAAGATTCTGAAAGACAGCTCTGAGTGATTTGCCGGAGATCTTTCTCTCAATTGTGTACGGCGTGGAGCCAATCTCTCCGTGGTCTAAGATTAGAGGTGTTTCAAAAGGTAATCCGGCTGAATTAAGATCTCTCAAGAGATCGGGGAGCTCGCTAATTTGAGGTGGAGAGGTGTCGCTTATCTTAACGACTCTATGGTCGTCTAATTCATAAACAGCTGAGTTGATACCAGAAGCTATAAGTCGGGGAGAAGCGATATTTAGGTGATGTAGGATTGAGATGTGGTTTGGTGGGATGGACATTCCGAATTCCTACAACAGGGACTATAAATACCTTATCACCGTCTTACCGATCGTGTTACCGCTCTCCTGAAGTTTGTGGGCCTCATAAATAGATGCCGGTGTTAGGCCATCCAGTCCTGCTAGGCATGACTCCACATCTTTTATTCCTTTCCCCCTCTTTTCTCTCGCCGCTCTCTTTGTACAAAAATGATCCGCCGAAGTTTTCATTTGAACAAAGAGGCCAGCGAGAACGGACAGAGGGGGAGGGGATACTGACCGTGCTGCTTATACCTTCCCTCTCGCTGTCATCCCTGGTCTTTTTGTGAAAAACCTGTTCAGGGTTAACGAATTTCTTTACAAAGAGTAAAAGAGCTCGGCGATCTAGGAAAGGGTTTTTACCTACTTATTGTCCTGAACCCTCTCTGTTAAGACTTCTCACCCTGGATGTGGGTAATAGTCAGGTCTAGGGGGTGCCAAGTAAAGAGACGCCTTCTACGTTACTGAGCAAAAGCTCGCGTAAGCAAGGTCCTGGCGCGTTATCCTAGCCTACTTAGCTCGAGATACGTACTCATCAGTTCTGGTGTCGATCTCAATCTTCTCACCGATTTCTATAAAGGCTGGGATAGAGATCTCATGCCCTGTAGCGAGCTTTCCAAGCTTCATCACTTTACCTGATGTGTCCCCCTTTACCGCTGGCTCTGTGTAAACGATCTCGCGAATGATCTTCGTTGGCAGCTCAATCGAAAGTGGATTTCCCTCGTAGAAAACGATCTCGCATTCCATGTCATCTTCGAGGTATTTCAGCGTGTCCTCGAGGAACTCAGCCGAGATCTCGTACTGATTGAAATCGCCATCCATAAATACGTAATTATCTCCATCTTTGTAGGAGTATTTCACCTTGGCACGATCAAGGATTATCTCCTCAAACTTATCGTCGGTCTTATAGATACCCTCTGAGGCGCCGCCAGTGATGAGATTCTTAAACTTGTACTTCATCACGGAAGCGTTTCTGCCTGACTTGCTGAACTCTGCTTTAGTGATAAGAGTCGGATTGCCTTTGAGCATTATTACTGCTCCGGCTCGTAGGTCTTGTGCATTTTTCATCAGTACACCTTAATCTTGCTAAACGTAAATCTACTGTTATTGCTTACGCATGCCATAAGCAACTCGGATTAAACACTCTGGAAGCGCTATGCTGCCGCGACTACTCACGACGTAAAAACGCCACCAATTTGGAGACGAGGTCGCCGTGAGCTGCTAGTTGATCCGCGAAAGACCGAGCCTCGGGCGCTAAATTTGTAACTAGCGCGCATAGGTCAATCATTTCAGTACCACCTTCATTCCACAAAACGAGTAATTTCTCAAGTGAGGCAAAGCCAGGCAAAGCGATGCTGTCCTTGTAGATAGCTAGAAATGCTCGTAATTTTCGCAAGTGAGCCTCTTTCTCCTGAGGATAAATATTCCAAATAAATGGGCGTCCCGCCCAAATAGCGCGCACAAAAGAGTCCTCACCTCGAACAAAATTCAACGAGCAGGTCCAAAGCAGTCGGTCAAAGTCCGGTTGCGACAAGAAGGTAAGTTTGTAGATCGGCACCTCGGGGGCTATCGCTGAAATGATCCTTTCCGTCTCCGGTGGGACTCCCTCCGTCAGAAAGACTCGAATCGGCTGATTGCACTGAGCGAGACTCTCGGCCAACAGAGAGATGGGGGCTGTTGGATAGCAGAAAAGGGAGACGTCGATAAAATCAGCGGCGATTGCCGGGAGAGAGTGCGCTTGTCGCCACATGTTCTGCTGCGTAAGGTCGAGCTGAAAAGTGTCTCGTTGTTTTAGAAGGTCGGCTTCTCGTAATAGTCCGCCTGTATCTGGTGTAAAGCCTGGGAAGAAAAGCGTTCGATCAAGCCCCGTCTGAGGTTCAGGAGATGGAATCGCGTGAAACCGTGGAACCCAGGCTTCGGCGCTCAGATACTCAAGGTCGACCCAACGTGTATTCACATTTTTCATCAGCTCCATGACAAACGTGGGTAGCGAGCAGCCAAAAGTTTCTACAACTACGTCGGCTGGTTTGCCGTAGCTAGTCGGCAATAACTCCTCGCTCCAGGAGAGGAACGTAATATCATCTCGGACCTGACTCGGCAGCGCGGGGTCTAAGGCCGGAACAAAAATTTTTACTATGTCTAGCCTGTCAACAATGAGTCGGACAGCAAAACCTCTTTCATGCGCGAGTTGGCAAGCGAATCGATAGGCGACCCCTATGTCACCAAAATTGTCGACTACTTTGCAAAAGATATCAAAAGTCGGTTTATCAGGGAGAGAGGTAAATTGTTCGACCATATTTGTTTTTATTGGTTCGCGGCAGGTTGTCCGTTATTGAGCATCCCTCTCCCCAAACAGCTCCCTAGTGAGCTCCTTGTCGACTGAGTATTCCGAGAGCCAGATTCCGAAATACGCTTTGGCGATTGGCGGACTTTGTATTGTGATCAAAGCAGGTTCCTTTTCATTCAACAACAGAGTCATTGTACCTGATGAGGGTTCGTAGGATATCGAATAGCGGTCGCCCTCCTTTACTCCGACGTAAGCATTATTGATCGCAGAGAGCTGAGGTTCTAAGGTTGCGAGATCAAGCCCAGGGGTATCCTCGAGTACGCCTAGCGACTTTTCCCGAAACTGATCCGGGCTCAGAGAGCGATGATAGCAGAGCACGAGTTTTTTCCTGCTCTCTCCACGTACCGCATCGCGCGTCTTCGTAGCGGGAGGAGCGTAGAGAGCCCCGGTGTAAACCCGAAACCCCCAATATCGGAATGTGCTTAAACCCCGAAGCTCGAGCTTCTCTCTGCCGAGGCTGATACTAGGGGAGAAACAGCATCCATGCTCGCACTGTGGGGTGTCGGGGGCGGGGGATACAGTCCTAGGGCCGTCTTCGCATTTGGCTAATAGCGGGAAGATGATACCAAAAAGGGCTAAGACGACGCCTTGTTGGATGAGGGTGCAGAGAGAGGGGCAGGGGGTGTTAAGTAGAGTAAGATTAGAAGGGAATGAATTTTTGAGCATAGGTTACAAAATTCTAGATCAGATCCATGTTTATAAGAAGATCTGTGGGTAACTCGCTGCTTAACTCACCTATCAATAATTTGGGATCCGGATCACTGATTCCAGAACGTGTCGTAGTAAAGATTGATATAATATGGCGATATGCAATAGTCCGTGCGAGCAAAACTGGCAGGGCTTTTGGCGTAGATCACTAGAGCGTTCTCCAAAAGCCGGGATTTAGATACGGACTTTTGGAAAACGCTATATCAGCCGCAAGCAATATGAACACCCTATTCATTAAGCCCAATTTTAACAGAGCTAAGCTTGCACTAACTACAACAGCAGCAATTGCGCTTCTAGCGGGGTGCTTTAGCTCTAATTCTGATACACTGAATCTAAACTCTGCTAAGAATTCTGCCCCTCGTAATATCATTGTTGTCATCGGGGACGGAATGGGCCCACAACAAATTGCACTAGCTGAGCTTTATCATGCCCGTGTGGGTGGCCGCGCAGCTGACGCTCTAAACCGATTTATCACCAGTGCTGCGCAAGGCACACACCTTCCACTCCCAGAAACCGCGCTTGTAAACGACTCGGCCTGCGCCGCTAGTCAACTGGCTGGTGGATGCCGCTGCGATCCACAGGGTATCGGTCTAGATCGTTGGGGCAGGCCCTGCAATACGATATCAAAACGCTCGCAGCGGCTCGGCATGCGCGTGGGACTAGTCTCCGACACACGCCTAAGCCATGCCACTCCTGCAGGATTCGCTGCGCAAGTTAAACACCGCGACCAAGAATACGAGATTGCGGCTCAGATGGTGGGTAGTGAATTTGACCTACTCCTCTCTGGTGGAAGCGAGTACTTCCCGCCGCCGTTACTAAAACAAGCTGCCGACAAAGGCTACCGCATTGTGTCAGATCGCAAGCAACTTAACGACACAGAGAGTCTACCTGTTTTAGGTCTCTTTGCTAAAGGGTACATGTCCGACGCCTTTAGCGAAGGTACCAACGGAGAGCCAACTCTGGTGGATATGACTGACAAAGCGCTAAAGCTACTGGATAATCCTCGTGGTTTCTTTCTAATGATCGAAGCCGGTCAGATTGACACAGCTGCTCATCACAATGATGCCGGTTGGGTGTTACGTGAGATGTTTAGACTCAGCAAAGTCTTAGAGCGCGTGCTTGAGTTCTCCGCTAAGCGTGATGACACATTAGTGATCCTAACAGGCGATCACGAAACCGGCGGCCTAGGCCTCAGCTATCGAACCATCGCGGACCAAAACATCTCAAACACCCACGATTTTCTCTCTAAGCAGACCCTGGTCGGTTTGGCTAGACAGAGCGCTCCGCTCCGAACCCACCTTGAAACATACGCTGACGATAACTACGGCTCCCTAAAGAAAGAGATCTCCCGCCTAGGTATTGAACCACTTAGCGCTGATGAACTACGAGAAATCACAACATCAAGCAGGTTTACCACACACCCTAGCGCCGGTGATGATTGCCACCCAGGTGAATTATCCTTTGAGACTAATCGATTTTATCCACACCAAAAGTATCGCACCCCTGCACTACTCGGGCGAGAGATAGGCGCGCGCATGGGGGTGGTGTGGGCTACCGGCGGGCATACATCAACACCGGTGCCAATCCTGTGTCAGGGGGCAGGTCAGGAGATCTGTAGGGGTTGGTTTACAACGCAGAGCTTCGGTGAGCGGCTGATTGAATTGTCAGAAGAGTAGATATGCTTCCGAACACGAGTCATCCCTCTGGACTCCAGTGGCCAAGCAGAGCGGCGAGGGACAAGTTAAGTTGCGAAAAGTATCATTTTACCTACACTCCACCGGCTCCGTCTCTGTGGAAGCGGAATCTAGAAGTCATCAGGTGCGGGCTCAAAGGAGTCGTAAGAGGGGAGTTCATCAATAGCTTCGGACGCATCGATGAACTTGGGGATCGGTGGAGGATTCTGATGGCCGCTTAGTCGTGCTGCTGCCGCCCTCGCTTACCAGTGTTGTTAACTCAGTGCGCGTAAAAATTTCTCGAGGTGACAGCGAACTTGATAATGGTCGTTATGGCGGCATCGGTAACGGTGGTCGACTACATTCTCGCTTACTTCGGAAAATCGAGAATCGTGACCTCGCTGAGGTTCACCACACTCTCGCCCGCCATTCTCAAACTTCCTACCTCTATCCAAGCGCGTCACGCTCTCACTACGAGAACCCGTGAGCTATGCAGGGTAGGGACGAAGGTTAGAAGGAAAATTTCGACAGAGAACGTAACTCAAATTGGCAACATTCGAGTGCAAATTCGACGTTTCCGTCCGCTCCTGAGGCTAAGAGATTTCTAAAGATAGTAGCCGCTTTTGTGAATAAAGTTGAGGCCTCTCGAACAAGATCAGCATCAATGCTGTTGTGAATCTGCGCCGGAAAGATGTGAGACAGCATAACGCCCGTTAAGCCGCTGTGATTTCGCCGCTGATTTCCAAGTGCGCAAAGCGCTCGTCCGTATTGGTAAGATTGTTCGCCGAAGCCCGCCCTTGCCAGCTCTGCTGCCAAGGAGAGACACCAGTACTCAAAATTCGGGAAAGCACTGCCAATACGGAGCGCGACGGAATCTAAGTTGTTCAGCGAGCATGACAGTACCGCTCTCCCCTCATCAAAATCAGTTGCTCTGCTCGCTTCATTTAAAGCATCTTGAAATTTTCGCTGAAAGAGAAGCTCCTGGGCGCGCAAGAGATGATACACACCGCTCATACCTTTCAATGTATCAGGCTGCTCGGTACTAAACTGTTCAAACTCTTCAAGCGATCGCCGAATGCTCAACATTGCTTCGGTGTAAGTCTTGTTGAATTTCGCTATGGTATCTAGCGCTCTCTCCTCGGAGCTCATATTTCTTCGAGGCGCTGCTTCGCAGCTGCTGCTTGTTATAAGGCGAATTCCTTGAAGCAAACTTTTATCACAAGATGAGAGCGAAAAAAATGTTCCTGATGTGATGTTACAGAGATTGTAGAGTAGATCGCGCGCCTGCCGAAGATGGTTGGCTGCTTTGCATGGATGGAGCGCAGGTACGAGTTTAGAAAAATCATTCAAGGCGTCCGCACGGATCTCTATAGCCAGATAGGGGAGTCTCGCATAACTGTATGCATCCGCTAGCTCGAGCGTTAAGAGAAGAGGCGCTAGATGCTTGTCCGAAACGTTGTCGTGATCTCCTCGAGGTGGAGTTGGCTGGGGAGGAAAAAAATCAGCGAGTACTTGATGATGAACGGGTCCTATTGCCAGGTTCTTAAAGATCGTTGCTGCCTGATCTACATTTGGTTTCACTCCTTCGAGCATCTTTCCAGAGTAAACATCAAATTTTCGTGCATAATGGAAGGCTAGTCGAGCGATATAGACGTGCGTCAAGGCGACTTGCGGACTCTCTGCTCCGTACTTTCTTGTCTCTAACTCCAGGGTATTTTTTAAGCAATCCCTGAATTGACTGTATTCCTCCTCGAACTTGTCACTAAAATGCTCTTTTCGCGGGGCTTCATTAAAGCTTCGATCTCCCGGAGAATTCAGCCCTAGCCTCGCAACAATATTATCCTCGTTCAAAAAGAGGTATGCAGGGTGGCGCAGGAAGGAGATATCAAGAGCTTTGTTGATGGAGAACATCATGCCGGTTTACCACGACCAGTAGGGCATTTACAACACGTCTTTACCGAATCCTAGCCCAGCAGCTCCTGCTGGCTCCATCCACGCGAGAACTATAATCAGCGCGATAGAGCTGAATATAAAGTATTTCTCAACAGATACGGTTGTTGAGTCAAGCCAATTTGCTGTCTGATTTCGAGCCCCGCTCATTTCCACAGAATACCACCGATGGAAATAGTTTGCCACTCATGCATTTCAATGACCGCTGATGGGGGCGATCTTGCGTCGGTTGCGATTATGGCGAATGGTCACTACTATTTCGATTTCTCCGATAGTTGGTCGCCATACATCGGTTTAGGAGTGGGATTCCTTCAAGAGATTGATTCTGACGTAGAGTTGGTCGGAATAGCGGACCAAAAAGACCTCGAAGACCAGATCTTACGACTGGCTTCGGGGATTTCTATGCATCTTCTTAGGCAGCTATTTTGCGGCCATCTACCTCGACTTCGCGCGCTCTTTCTCTGTCGATGACGTGTTCCAGATACCTGTAAAGATCGACAAGTTCAGATGGCTTTGATGTCAGTTTATTAAGAACAAACAACCTGATGTCCTTCTCGGTCGACCAGCTCGCTCCTGTGGGTTTATTTTTCATCCTCTCCCACTTCATAACCGCCGGATGTGTCACGCCAAAGCGTTTCGCAAATTGCTGAAGAGTCATCTCAAAATGCTGTCTAATGAAGCGAACTTCCTCCCCTGTTAAATTGCTGTCCTTTTCGCAAAGCTCCTTTAGTACAACCTCAGCTAGCAAATTATAGTTAATAGCTGGAGTCCATTCTCCTCGCACCTTCACCATAGGAACATTTACAAGTTTGACGGGAAACCCAAACCCTCGATCAATGTGAACTCTCTTGATTTTGTGATTCATATTATTTACCCACTTCAATCGCCGTAATAATCAGCATGTTGTTATCATCAAACGATACAATCACACGAATATCTCTCCTATCAATCGTTCTTCATCTGATAGCGTAGTTCCATGATCTATATCGCTCTTGATACGTATCTTTGCTTTGCTAGTGTCTGCCGTTTGTCAATACATGTAGAATCTCGGGCCTGGTGATCGCTCTTTGCGTTTGTCGATCTGTGGCATGTCTAGTGTCGTAATACCGCGCATGCTGCACGCAGTACCGGACGCGGTCCAAAATACGTGCGATCTTATTTGCTTTCATTCTTCTAAGGATTGTAACTCAGTTTCAATCCTGACGCAAGTGGAAAAGTTACGCCTTAGCTCTCGCAATTAGAGACTGTATCGCTACAGTTCTCGTTAGCGAGCGGCATTTCTCTATGATAGTATGCTTCTCACTTTCACGGTATATCCCAATGCTTACGGTCTACAAAGGTGGATTCCAAACTTAAGCTAAATGTCTTTTGGAAAGCTATCGAGGCGGTAGTCACGATGGCTGCCTCGTTCCTTCAGCTCGCATTCATCGCGCGGTTGTATCCACCCACTTTTGTCGGACAGTATCAATTAGCTCTAGCGTGGCTCTTTCTCGTCACTGCTTTCGCGTGCTTCGGAGGGATTGTTATGGTCGCGACGAGAGAGCTCTCTGGTAGTAACGATACTAAATCAATTTTCTCTAATGCCCTGACGTTTCAAATAATGATAGGCGTGCCAGTGTGCGTCATTTGCGTCTTTATTTTCCGCGACTCGCGATATTTTACCGATCTCGCCATGCCACTGAGCATCGGTACTGTGGCGTTGATAGGATCTATGATCCTGCAGATGTCTCAAGCTCTTCTGATTAGTAAGGAAAAGATCTCTAGCGTTGTAGTAGCGTCAATTGTCGGCCACCTATTCGCCACTGTAGCGACGATCGTCGCCGCTTTTCAAAATCTCTCGATCCTCGCGTTGGTAATCGCATGGGCCGCATACAATTTAGTTAATGGATTAGTGCTGCTCTATCAGACGACAGCGTGGCGATTTATCTCATTTAGGCTGGTCACGATAGATGCGCTAAGAAGATTATCTCTCGAAATCCTACCAGTTCTAATCATGATTCTAGCTACTCGTCTCTACGTTCGAGTCGACGTAATAATGCTCGGCTATTTCACAGACTCAGAGGTGGTAGCTCAATACAGCGCGGGATACCTATTTCTTGATCAGCTCATGATCCTATCTAATTTCATGATGAGCGCGTTGTTCCCGAATTTCGCGCGATCGTGCTCAGCGCATGGGAAGGAGTATCAGGCCCTCTACCGTGGTATTTTAATATTGTTTCTAAAGTATCTGACGCCCATCGCGTTATTGATAGCCATCTTTTCACGTTTTCTCTTAAGCATTGTGTACGGTTCTGAGTATGCGGAGGCCTGGGGCTCGCTATCGGTGCTTATGTTAGCGGCGATCTTCGCTTGGCTGAATGGACCGTCGGGGACGATCTTTATATCGCTCAGAAAACAGCATATCTATATGTGGGCGACTCTGCTGAGCCTTGTGGTCAATCTAGTTGGAAATCTGATTCTAATTCCGTCAGTAGGAGCTATCGGAGCCGCGATATCCACGGTTCTTACCGAGGCGGCGATCTGTGGCTTCTGTCTCTGGTGGATTTATCGAGAGACTAAGTATCTGCCGTGGATGCGGGCAATGGGGTGACTTTAAGTTGTGCTCCGTGCTTTTGTTGAGCGAAAGACCTCCTTAGGTTGGAATTTTCTGAAGACGAAGCTGTGGTAGAGTGAACACGTTTGTCCGCGGATTATTCCCAGCCTGCTTTGCTCCGCAAGGCCGCCCCTTAATAGGGACTAACGTTATTGCGGCGCAATTTGATGAGTAGTTACCCGTGGAGTATTCCGCTATCGCTAGCCTGTCTAAATTGTTACGATATTCTTAAGTCCTCATCATTTTGGGGTGTCTTTTCAATTGTTTGATGAAAGTATTTAGTCATATAGCTTTAATTTTCTTTGGATTGGGCTTGGCTTTATTAGGAGCCGAAGTTTTTTTTCGATTGTGTGGTGAAAGTACGGGGACAGATCCCGCGCCTTACCAACCATCCCGGTTTGTGTTTCGGGAACCATTCGTCGAAAATGAATTGACAGGATGGCAGTTAAAGCCGGGGAGCTACGAGTTGCTTCAGGGTGACCGCGGCAGAACCGTTAGGATCTCAATTAACCCGAACGCGAGTCCAGCAACGCGAGAAGATGTTGTGCCCGTTTCCTCTACAAGTTCTAAGATAGTTTTCGTTGGTGATTCGTTCACCTTTGGAGAGGGACTTGACGATGCGGAAACGCTCCCATGGCGCCTGCAGCAGTTAATGCCATCTCGTAATGTAATTAACCACGGGGTAGGTGGATACGGCACATGCCAGGCGATGTTCCGCCTCCGTCAGCTAAATGACACAGTGCCAAATGGCGATACTGTGATTTATGGACTAAGCGCATTTCATGAAAGGCGCAATATAGCTGATCCTCGCGAGGATTACTGGTTAGCGATTTCTTCCCTTCGGCACCAATCTGGATATCCGCGATGTAAGGTGACAGATGACCAGATAATCAGAGAAGGATTCAAAAGTTTGGTACTCAAGAACAACGTGCGCTCACTTTTTCGATCCTAGCGAAGATGAACGAGCTCTCAGCCAATTTTGGAGCGTCTTTCATAGTTCTTCTGCAAGACTTACCACCTGATGCCAGAAGCGATTACCTTGGGTTTCTATCTCGTTCTGGAATTGATTGGTTAGACGGTTCTCAAATCGCTCAACTGCACAACCTGAAGTTGCCTGATGGTCATCCTGGCCCAGAGATGACGGCTCAGTGGGCGAATGAGCTTAATACCTTTCTAGGTAAACGCTGAGAAGAACCGGATAGACGCCCGCCAAGGGGGCAGCTTTGCAGAGCAAAGCGGGCAGGGGGCAAGTGTCTAGAAATTATCTGAGCAAGATTATATCGTAACGGGGCGACGGCAAGACCCGAGCATGCGGGAATCGCAAAAAGTTGACAGCCAAGACGTAGAGGCTCTGTCACCGATTAGAGAACGGAGTCGCCACGAGGAGGAGCTTAAATGATGACTGATAAAAAGAAAGTTTTGTTTCTGTGCACAGGGAACTCCTGTCGTAGTCAGATGGCTGAAGGGTGGGCGAGATCTCTACACAGTCAGCTTATTGATACATATTCTGCCGGAACAAGTCCTCACGGTGTTAATCTACTTGCCATCAAGGTAATGGCGGAAGCCGGAATTGATATTTCCCGACACGAATCAAAGCACCTAGATACTCTAAGCCATCTCAAATTGGATCTAGTCATAACGGTCTGTGATAACGCGGCAAGTAACTGTCCTGTTCCACCAAAAGGCACTCGTGTTGTTCACGTGCCATTTGATGATCCTCCGCAACTTGCCAAAGGGGCAAAGAGCGAAGAAGAAGCCCTTCAGCACTACCGCAGGGTCAGAGACGAGATTCGGGATTTTATGGCGGAGATGCCGTCGCTACTGAACGAAGACTAAGACGGAGGCTGGCAGGGTGTTCGGAAAAGAGTGGCTTTGGGGGAGGGGGCAACCTCGTCTTTATCCCGAGAAAGGGGCCAGAAGTAACCCTAGTGGAGTTTGCCCTGCCCAGCTCGACCAGCTTTGAATGTCGTTTCATCCCTCGCAAGCACATCGCGCTTAAGGATTGACGAGAGCTGTGCATAGGAGGTAGGAGTTATGAGCTCGGCTCCTCCTGTAACAAAGGTAGTAAGTGTCTGCCGCGAGGCTTTGACCAAGTTGCGCCATGGTTTGCTCAAGTTAACGGCCACCGAAATTGCCGATAAGTCGCATGGAGAGGCGGCCTATTAAAAATCGGGCGAGAAAAGCTTATCTCGTATATTCACTCAAAAGAGCTTTCATTATAGCTACTGCTCTTCAGGAGTTAGTTCACGAATCGCCTTGAATTTAAGCCAGTCGTCTTTTCTAAGTTCGTATATTTCACGTTCCGTTAAAGTAGGATCCACGAACTGCGCAGGCGCTCTTCCAACTAGTTTCGCGCCAGTTTTTTCTTTCACACGTCCCGATCGAGGATTGCCAACTGCGTTGGTGAATACTAGTTTTTCGAATCCGAGTTTATCGAATGCATAATCCATTATGGGCTCGACTGCCTCAGTCATGTAGCCCTTACCCCAAAATTTGTGTCCGAGCCAAAATCCCCGGTTCTCCGGATTACCTTCTCGCCAGAGATCAACGGCACCAATCAGTTCGTCAGGGTTTTCTTTGAGTGTGACTGCCCAAACCCATTTATCATTTCCTTGGTTTGGCAGGACTTGGGATTTTAGGTATTCCAACACGCCGCCTTTCGGATACGGCCACGGGACCAATGACACGAGAGTTCTAATGACGTTGTAATCGACGAAATATTTCTCGTAGGCGGCAGCATCGGATTCCACGAGCTCACGGAGAATCAGTCTAGGCGTGTGAAAAGTGGGAACGAGCATCGCTGTATAATAACAGAAATGGTTGTCTAGACCAGGAGGCAAAACGAATTAGCCTGCGTGGCGCTTGAAGGCCGGGTCCTTATGGTAGAGCCCTAGGTCGTAATCCGAATATTGGCGTAGCCAAGATCTGATAGGAAGATCGCAGCTGGGTGGAGTATCTAAATTTCTGTATCGCCTCGAGTCGTAGATGTTTTCTCATTGATGCATCCAAACTGCATCCGACTTACTTGCTCCTTTACCAAACAGACGACTGCTCCACGTCGTTCAGCAACGTACTCACGGAGAGTTTTTATCACCTTGTCGATCTCAAGTTTCTTTTGGCTTTCAGGCGCATCACGGCTGATGGTTGCCAATGAAACCTCAAGAGGGTCGGCGCCTTGATATTACCAGACAGTGGCTGGTGAAGTGTTGATTGCGGATGGAATTAAGCAGGATAGTTAAGCGAAAGAGTAATTGGAAGTGACAAGCAGAACCATCCCCACTGCGAATGCGGATCTTTAGCTGCTCAAATTAGGACTAAGAGGAAACTTTTCGGTAAAAGGGGCGATTACAAGTATGCCATGCGATACGTGTATTTACTCAACAGCATCAAGTTTCCGGAGGAGTATTACGTTGGGCTCACCTCCTCGATAAAAGAGCGATTAAGGCAGCACAACGAGGGTATGTCGACACATACAGCTAAGTTTCGTCCTTGGAAGCTTGTGGTGTTCATCGGATTTGTTGATGAGGAGGATGCTCGACGATTCGAGAAGTATATGAAGTCGGGGTCGGGGAGGGAGTTTTCGCGGCGGCACTTCCGCCTACGCGGCTAGCGCCGGCTCCGGCGGACTTTGTCCGGCTACGCGGCTGATGCTGGCTGCGGCCGACTGCGTCAGGTTACGCGGCTGATGCTGGCTGGGGCCGACTGCGTCCGGTTACGTGGCTGATGCAGGCTGCGGCGGGCTTGCCAGCCGTAGTCGCCGAAGGCGCGAAGGCTGGACACCAGCCTTCGCGATGAAACTTTTTCTGATGACTGCTTGGCGGGCTTGCCAGCCGTAGCCGCCGAAGGCGCGAAGGCTGGTAGGGCGCTTTAGAGAGCAGTAAAGTCCTCCTACGCCCGCCTAACGGCGGGACTCCGGCGGACACCAGCCTTCGCCCTGCGGGTTTACGGCTTGCCAGCCGTAGACCCGCAGGGCGAAGGCTGGTGGGGTGGCTAATGGGGATCGAACCCACGACACTCGGAACCACAATCCGATGCTCTACCAACTGAGCTATAGCCACCATGTCGAATTTTTCCGCCAGCTGACGCTGACAGAAACAACCCTCTAATATTAGGGGATACTTAAATCGGAGTCAATATAACAGAGGTATTAGCTAGTTAGCTGGCTGATGGCCGGGGGGGGCTTGTTTAACGACGTCCCGCGCGGATAAAGGGGCTTTAATAATTGCTCGGTGAGCCGTAAAATTACTGCACTCTAAAGATAGCTTTTTTTCTATGCAAATCCGCTCCGACATCCGCTCGCCAAACTTCTCTGACCTGGATATCCGGGTTGAATTCGTCGTGCTCCACTATACCGCCGCGTCTCTTGAGAGAACTTTGGAGCTCTTTACCTCGCCTAAAACTGAGGTCTCCGCGCATCTGGTTATCGACCGAGATGGTACGGTGTACGAGATGGTTCAGTGCTTAAACGGCACAGCTAAAAGGGCGTGGCACGCGGGGCGAAGTCGCTTCGGTGTTTTACGCGATGGCATCACTAAAGTAATCGAGGGTTTTAACGACCTCTCTATCGGTATCGAGTTGGTCAACCTAAATGGAAATGTCTTTTCTTATACTGAGCAGCAATATGCCAGCCTGTTCGGGGTCATTGAGCGATTAAAAGGGGTCTATCCAGCCCTGGCGTCACCTGGTGCCATCATCGGACACGAACAGATAGCGGGGTTCCGGGGGAAATCAGATCCAGGGAGACGCTTTGAGTGGCAACGGCTATTCTCTGTTTGTTATCCGAATCAGGGCGCTCCTGAGCGGCCGTTTAGGTGCTCTGAGTTGGTGGCGCAACGGATTAATGACTTGATGGGCGCTATGGGGGTCGTTGAGGGGAAAGACGGGGTGATTTCGATCCCTAACGGTGTGCCAAATATGTTCTTTGGCCAGATAAGTTCATTTTTAGAGGCAGCTCTTTCAGACCGCGACTCCTAACCCGTTGACATCTGAGCATTACTGTTTAAAGATCCCTCCGTTAGCTCGGTCGTCTGTGGCGCTAAAGGGCGCTTAGTGATGACGGGTGCTAGGTCTTAAAATTTTCGATTAAAAGTTTGGATATCATGGCTCAAAAAGGTTTCTTTGTAAGACTCTCTTCATTAGTTGTAACCGGCGCTGCTCTTTGTGTTGTTTCAGGATGCGGGCCACGTGGTGAGTCCCATACTATCGAGCAGATCCTAACGGATGCCAGAGTCGCATATCAGAGTGTTTCAGCTCAGGCTCCGGCAGAGACAAGTGCCGCTTTGAAGTTCCTTACATCTTCACTAGATAGAATTGCAGGTATCGGTGGTGGAGGAGATGCGAAGGCGATCTCTCAGGAGATTGCAAATTCCCTTACTGAGCTAAGTGTAAAGGCTGGTTACCCAGCTAGACCAGCTATGGCAGAGCTTATTAATCAATACAGGACCGTTGCCGCTCAAGGCGGAAGCTCAGTTTCAATCGGCGCGGCTAACTTAAAGCTTCTCGCAGCACGCACATACTCGTTGGTAGCTAGCGAATTAAAGACAACTCAATTTAAGATCTCGTAAGAATAAGACGTTAACTCGCGTCTCTTAAGATAAAGTTTACCTTGTTATCGATGTGGTCGGTGACCCAGCTTTGGTCCCACCACTCATTAGGTGATACAGGTACGCCATGAACGCGAGTCTCAAAGTAGACCTCTTCTGATTGCGAGAAACCGGTATTGCCGGTGCTACCAATTTCCTGTCCACGTTGCACAGATGCTCCGCGCTGCACTCCAACGTTTGATAGATGTCCATAGACAGTTGCTAGTCCAAAGCCGTGGTCGATTACGATCGTATTACCTAAAAGTCCCAAGGTTCCGATAAAAACAACAGTCCCTGTATTGCTAGCTACTATGGGTGTTCTCTTTGACACAGGGAAGCGAACGCCGGCTGATGTTCCTCGGATTAGCTCCTTGTCATCAAGGTAAACAATTCGCTGATCCCCGGCGGAATTGGTTGGGGTGGCAGAGACAGGTGTTAGAAAAGCCTCTTTCCAAAATCTCTTTGAGGATGTTTCAGATAGTGCTGTTCCGATAAATCCCTCATCACTCAAAGCGAGGATCTTAAGTAGAGATTTAAGATCGGTCGCAAGATCTCCGCTATCTTTATAAGCTAGCTTTTCTCGTGTGGCGTAGCTCGCTAATTCGTCCTTTATAGCCTGGCCGCGCTGAAGGGATAGTCCCGCCCTAAATGAGGACCAGCGCCTCTGCTTAATCCTGTAGTTGAACGATCCGGAAGCCGAATTGCCTAAGTTGTCACGCGCGATTACACGCATCTGTTCTTTGGAGTCATCAAAAGAAGCTGGCATCGGATAGAGAGCTAGATAGACAGATGGGCGACTCCTGAACCCGTCGTTCCAGCCACCTGCGTGAAATCCGTCGTACAGAGTTCCTTGCGAGAGCACTCCGTGAGCCTCGGGTGGTTTGCCCGTTACTCGGTAGAAGACCATCTCCGTTCCGCCAAGAACTCCATTTTGTTGAGGGGATAGCGCGGTAATCTGAGGCTTTGAGAAATTTACCTCAACTATCGCAGAAAGGCGCGAGCCGTTATTCCAGAGCGCTTTATCGAAAGCTAGTACCTGCAACTCGGCATTGCCTTCTTTTAGCCCTAACTCGCGTGAATCCACTTTGAATTCAACCGTGTCATTTAAGACTGTGCTCGATTGAAAGGATCTCCTTGATAGCTCGATCGGCTGGTTGTTCTGCGATATGCGTACGATGACCTCGTCTAGCCCTGAACTGTTATCTGAAGCTGTTAAGCTGATGGTGGCCGCCTCTGCCCCAAGCCCACGGGGAACTTCGTGCCACGCGAGGGTGGGGGGCGTGTCCTCTAGAAACCCCGGAGAAAGAGGATTCGTATGGGTAAGCTTTGTGAAGGCGGCTACTCCAGCTCCCAGGATCGAAAGGGCCACCAGCAATAGGAATACGCTGTATACCGCGCCGCCAGCTTGGGCATTTGGCGGTACACTATTCTGTGAATTGAGGTGTTTTCTACTCTGCATCGACGCGCTTTCTAACAACCGCTAGAGCCTCATCGATACTAATTCGCTCCTGCTTTGTAGTATCGCGGTCACGAATAGTTACCGTGTTGTCCTCAATCGATTGGTGATCGACTGTTAAGCAATAAGGGGTTCCTATCTCATCGTGTCGGGCATACCGTTTGCCGATCGACTGCGCTTCATCATAGCTGGCGTTAATTCCCGCTTTGAAGAACTGCGAGGCGATCTTACGTCCCATCTCAGGCATTCCTTCCTTCTTCATTAGTGGAAGCACCGCTGCCTTATAAGGGGCTAATCGCGGGTGTAGCTTTAACACTACCCGAGTCTTAACTGCACCATCCGCGTCTATTCCTTCTTCCTCGGTGTAAGCGTCGCAGAGATAAGCTAATACGGCGCGAGTTAATCCTGCTGCTGGCTCGATAACGTAAGGCATAAAACGCACGCCGGTCTTTCCTGTGGCGGGATCTGTTTTGCTCTGATCGAAATACGAGAGCTTTGACCCTGACTCTTCAGAGTGTTTACTCAAATCGTAATCAGTACGAGAAGCGATACCCTCTAGCTCATCCCAGCCCCACGGATATTGATATTCGATATCGCAGCAGGCGTCAGCGTAGTGGGCCAACTCGTCTGTTTCGTGTTTGCGAGCTCTGAAAGCGGTCTTGTTGTTGGCGTATCTCTGCCACCATTTCATTCGCTCTTCTGTCCAGTACGTGTGCCACTCGCCCTGAGTTCCGGGCTCGCAGAAGTACTCCATCTCCATCTGCTCGAACTCGCAAGTTCTGAAGATGAACTTCTCTGTAGTTACCTCGTTTCTGAAGGACTTTCCTTGTTGAGCGATTCCGAAAGGAACCTTCATCGACATAGTCTGCTGCACATTTAGAAACTGAACGAACATCGCTTGTGCGGTCTCCGGACGGAGATAGATCGCGGTTGTTTTAACCGCCTCGTCTACCTTTTCACGTAGCTCAGCACGAGAAAGTTCCTTGCCGTGAATCTGGTCGAGTAATCCCTCAATCGGATCTACTGGCCCAATCGATGTGCGAAACATTAAGTTAAACTGACGCTCTCCAGAGAGCTCTGAGCTTCCGCAATGCGGACATACATAGCCACACTCTCCAACCTTTCCACCAGCTTTCTGGCCACCACTCTTGCCACCTTTGACCCAAGATATGTCTGTTCCCGGAGTCATCTGTGGAGCTTTATCGGCACGAAAACGCTCTTTGCAGTTTAAGCAATCAACTAATGGGTCTGAGAATCCAGCTAGGTGCCCACTGGCCTTCCAAACATTTGGATGCATCAGAATAGACGCGTCAATTCCCACTACGTCTTCGCGCTCGTGAACCATACACTTCCACCACTCGGTGGCGATGTTGTGTTTTGACTCAACTCCAAGAGGGCCGTAGTCATACGCGCTCTTTAAGCCCCCGTAGATCTCGCTGCTCTGGAAGATAAAGCCACGACGTTTGGTCAGAGAAACGATCTTTTGGAGGATTTCGGGTGTGCTCATAGATGACAGACATTAAGAAAAGTTAAGCCTCTAAATTACCCTTAAAACGCCGGCTTCTCAAGATATTACAGCCATAGAGGGGCAAATAATGTGGGTCTAACTCGGCCGATGTATGAGCTTGGTCCGGTGTCATGGTGCGGTGCAGTTTTGGGGTGTGGTTGCTGGTATTTTTAATGTACGCTCATGACCAGTTTGGATTTGAGGTCGCGGATTTTTTGCGGCGACCGCCTGAGGTGTTTTATGAGGATAGCGATCGTTGGTGGTGTGAGAACGGCTTTTGTTAAAGCTGGCGGCGTATTCGGACGCTATTCGAGTTTGGAGTTGGGTAAGCACGTCGTGGTCTCATGTATTGAGAAGACAGGGGTTGATCCGAGTTTGATAGACGAGCTTTATTTCGGAACGGTTCTTCTAGATCCTCGTTATCCGAATCTGGCTCGCGAGATTATCCTCCGCTCGGGGCTCCCGAAGACGATGTCGGGACACTTTATATCTAATAACTGTATTACGGGGCTGGTAGCGGCAAACGCGGCGTGTGAAGCGATAGCAAGTGGTAGAATCAGAGCGGCGATAGTTGGCGGTGTGGAGTCGATGTCTTGTCCAACTCTGACTTTTCCGCGACGTGGAGAGGAGTTCTTCATCTCTTTGAGTCGGGCGAGGACTCTTAAAGAGAGACTTAAAATCATAGCCAAATTTAGGCCGGGATTCTTGGCTCCGCAGGCCCCGAGCCCGAAAGAGCCATCGACAGGTTTAACGATGGGGCAGCACTGCGAATTGATGGCTCAAGAGGCCGGCATAGCCAGAGCTGATCAAGATGAAGTCGCCCTAAGAAGCCACAGGAATGCTTTGGCCGCTCGTGAGCGGGGGATATCAAAAGAGCAGATCGTCACGTTTGCTGGAGTTAGCGAAGATAACTTGGTAAGGGGGGACACCTCCATTGAAAAGCTTAGCTCGCTGCCTCCAGTGTTTGACCGGGGAGCTAAGGGGTCTATCTCCGCGGGCAATTCAAGTGCCTTAACCGACGGGGCTTCGGCTGTCTGTCTGATGAGGGAGGATCTCGCTCGTCAAAGTGGTTTGCCGATTAAAGGTTTTATTGATGCGATTGATTTCGCGTCTGTGCCACCAGGAGATGGTCTCTTAATGGGGCCGGTATTAGCTTTACCTAAGGTAATTAATCGGGTTGGGTGGGACCTCTCTTCAGTTGATGCCTTTGAGATTCATGAGGCCTTTGCCGCTCAGGTTTTGTGTAACTTAAAAGCATGGGAAAACGGATCTTCTAGATATCCAAATCAGAAACCTCTAGGTGTAATCCCTAGGGAGAAGATCAATATCTTTGGTGGATCGATAGCGCTCGGGCACCCATTTGCCGCTACAGGAGGCAGGTTGCTTTTAAATGCGTGCGATATCCTTAATTCGCAAGGCAGTAAGCGCGCTTTAATCAGTGTGTGCGCAGCAGGAGGCGGAGCTGCAGCAGCGGCGGTCTCGGTCTAGTATTCTAGGTCCTAATAGTTTCTCGCATCCAAAAAACCCCTAAAAATGGGCGATTCCTGTCATTTCTATATCCTTGCATGGTCAGTGGCGCGAAGAAATCACTCAAGAAGATTCATTTTACAGCCGTATAAAAATTCATCAGGGAAACCTGTCTGTCTCTGAGGCGGTCGCCGTATCTCAAATCAGAGACGCGCTGTTTGCAGTACCCAGAGCGAGCCCTCGCTCAAGTTCGGTTGTTTAGTAGTTGCTTAATGTAGTGCCGTAGGGGGCCTATCTCTCAATGACGAGGGGTTCGTTGTCTCTGCGGAATTAGGATGTGGTTGACACCGTGGTCCCAGGTTTCCTGGAGCTCGTCAAAGGAATGACGGGAGTGTCGATCAACTTCAAGGAGGAAATAGTATGTCAATTAGTATAAATTCGAATCTGGCGTCAGTACGGGGTCAGAGACTCTTGGGTCAATCGTCTGATAGCTTGGGTAGGGTGTTTGAGAGGCTCTCATCGGGTCTCCGAATTAACCGACCGAGTGATGACGCGGCGGGGCTTGCGATCGCGGCCTCTTTGCGGCTTAACTCGCGTATCGCTACCACGGCTATGAGAAACGCTCAGGACGGTATGTCAACCGTTGCCGTGGCTGATGGAGCTCTCCAGTCCATTCAGTCGGTACTTGGTAGGCTTTCCGAGCTGGCGACACAGTCAGCAAACGGAACTTACTCGGCGGTTCAGCGATCTGCCATACAGTCTGAGTTCTCGGTGCTTGGCTCCGAGATCGAGCGTATTGCTGTTACCACTAAGTTTAACGGAGTTCAGCTGCTTTCTGGATCTCAGGTGCTCGATTTTCAGATCGGGTTTGACGCGGCTTCAACATCGCGTATCTCTCTGGATCAGAACGGTGGCGCTACGTTGCAGGCTTTAGGTTTAGCTGGCTCGGGATCTTCCGCGTTGAGCTATTCAGTCTCTGGTAATACAACGGCGGAGGCTCAGTCGGCGGCGCAAAACGCTTTGGTGGCTATTACCAACGCTGTTGTGTCGTTAAATAGCTTGCGCGGTACTTTAGGTACTGTGGAGTCACGACTAAGTAGTGCTGTACAGAACCTCTCGGTTACTCGAGAGAACAATATGGCGGCAGAGTCTCGCATCACTGATGCGGACATCGCGTCAGAGGCTGCTGAGCTGACACGGTTGAAGATCCTTCAACAGGCCGGCGCGGCTGTTCTGTCTCAGGCTAATCAGTCGCCGCTATTAGCGGTGCAGTTACTGCAGTAGGTTATTAGTTAAGAGTCCGGGGGGGGGACAATAGAGCCCTGGAGCTGACCGGGAATCGTTGCCCTTCAAGTCACCTACGGCTTGGGGGAGATGGTTCCCGGTTTTTTTATTCGTAACTACTCACCGGATTTTTTGGGTCGTCGCAGTCATTATATCGCTAAATATGCTGTTTTCGCGCCTCTTCTTTCTTGTCACCCCCTAGTCGGCGGTGCCTTTTTCTGGTGAGTAGTTACTATTATTCTTTCAATTCGTAAAATTTGTGGGCCTATTCCTAAAGGAAAATTAAACTCAAGCCGTAAACACTTCTAAGGCGGTTAACAGGTTGAAAAGCCAAGTAGTAAAGAAGTGATTGCTGTACCCATCTAAGTGAGTCCTCAGTAGTTCGCTGTTCTCTACCACAAGGTGAATTTATCCAAGGAAAACCGTCGGTAAAGTGGTTGTGACGTAAGTCCAGCTAAGCACGCAGGGATGGATCGTCGTTGTTGTTGTTCAAGGAGGAATGAAGTATGGCTATTAGTCTAGGTATAAATCAGGGGGCGCTTCGGGTAGCGCGGGAGCTTTCTAAGACTGCAAGCGGTCTTAGTGATTCTTATGCACGATTGAGCTCTGGAAAGAGAATCAATTCGTCGGGGGATGATGCCGCTGGCCTAGCGGTCGCAGATTCGCTTTCTAACTCAAGTCGCTTGATGCAAGTCGCGTTGAGGAACGCGAACGACGGAGTGTCCGCAGTCGCCGTCGCTGATAATGCTCTGGCTGAAATTCAGAATATTCTGCAGCGTCAGTCAGAACTAGCCCAGCAGGCGTCAAACGGATTCTACACTGCTTCTCAACGATCTGTTATTCAATCAGAGTTTAACGATCTAGGTTCTGAGATTGAGAGAATCGCCACAGCCACCACCTTTAATGGAGTCGCGCTGCTGTCCGGAGGCGCGGCTATCGTTTTGCAGGTGGGCACAGACACCACTGCGCTCTCGCAGCTTACCATCAACGGCGTGCAGGGGACTTTGCAACAGATGGGACTCGCGGCTTCTGGATCTTCAGCTATGTTGTATTCGCTATCTGGAACGACAACTGCGGAGTCGCAGAGCGCTGCTAGAAATGCTCTTACAGCGGTGAGTAACGCGATTGCGTCTGTCTCTCAACGACGTGGTACTTTGGGAGTTGTGGAGACGCGGCTTCAGTCGACGATTACCAACTTGGCTGTAGCTCGAGAGAACTTTTTGGCGGCCGAGGGTAGGATTAGGGATATCGATGTGGCTGAGGAAGCGGCCAATATGACCAGGTTAACGATCCTGCAGCAGGTTGGAGCGGCGGTCTCAGCGCAGGCCAATCAGGCTCCGAGAATCGCTCTTAGTTTACTTCAGTAAGTTAGGCGTCAGATGGCGGGGGCTGCTAGATAGAGCAGCCCCCACGTCCAGCACTCCGCGCATTTTAGAATTATGTTTGCTACGCCGCAGATCGCCTGTGGCTCATTATTTCAGCTAGTTACCGTAATATCAGGAACCCCATAGGCTTCTAAAAGAGAGGCTTAGGCTCTTACATCTGCATCTTACCTCCTGTACAGCTCGTATGTGTGTTCGTTTGCAACATACGGCCGGTTTATGGATTAGAGCCGATGAGGAGACTCAGGCAAATTTCATTCGCAATTTCATTGTTCATCGGGGCCTCGGTGTGTCTCTTAACACGTCCAGCATTAGCCGGAGAGGCCAAGATCTATGTGATTAGGGAAGCTGATGGCGCGATTAGGTTTACTAATAAGCCGCCAGGGGCAGGGCAGTCTGCGGAGATCTTTACATCAACCGGTGCAGGTGGGCGCTTTTACCGGGCCAGTAGCGCGGTCAGATTGCGCTCGGGCGATAGACTTTTTCAGGGACATCGAGCGGCGCTCAGAATTCCTCTAACGGCCCGCTCCAAAGCTACAATCGGGAGACGGGGTTCTCTCTATCCCGATATGTTTGCAGATGAGATCGACCGGGCATCCTTAGAGCACGAGGTGGATCCAGCGCTAGTGCGCGCTGTTATACACGCTGAATCCGCATTTAATCCTTATGCCGTATCGCCCAAAGGCGCTCGTGGTCTTATGCAACTTATGCCATCAACGGCGCGGTGGCTTGGTGTTAAAAACTCGTTCTCTCCAGCTTCTAACATATGGGGAGGAACAAAGTATCTTGCTCAGCTCCTAAGGCGTTTTCGCAATGAGGCTCATGCAGTCGCGGCATACAATGCTGGATCTGAGCCTGTGAATCGGTACAACGGAGTTCCTCCTTATTCAGAGACTAGAGAGTATGTAAGGCGTGTACTAAGCCTTAAAAAACAGTATACTCTTCAAGCAAATGGATGAGTGGTACAAAAAAATCCCAAATTGGTTGACTTTTATCAGGCTGGCTTTAATACCGGTCTTTGTTGTTTTCTTAATTGATCCTTCAAGGGCATCTCTAAATATTGCAGCTATCATATTCGTTCTTGCGGCTATCACCGATTACGCGGACGGGATAATTGCCCGACGTTATAAGGCGATTACTGACTTTGGAAAACTCTTTGATCCGCTCGCTGACAAAATCCTGGTTATGGCAGCTTTGGTCATGTTGGTAGCTGTTCGGGATGACCAGTGTATTTCGTTTGTCCCTGGGTGGATGGTTGTACTTATTTTAGCGCGTGAATTTTGGGTCACCGGCTTAAGAGCCTACGCCGCTAAAGACGGGAATGTAGTGGCAGCTAAATCGGGTGGAAAGGTAAAGAGTTTCCTTCAGATGGTGGCAATCTTGGCGCTTCTACTTCACGATTATTCTGTTGGGTTACTGGGCTACAAAATTTCCTATCAGTTGATCGGCTTGAATATTCTTCTTGTATCACTAGTCTTCTCTTATGTTTCAGCATTTGATTATTCGCTTTCTATATTAGCGCCACATAAGGGGACCCTTTCTAATTGCCTCAAAGATCTATCAAGGCAGGTGATGCCTGCAGGGGAGGCGGATTCGCATGAACCAAGTGAGTCGCCAACCGCAGCGGAAGGGGTAGATGAGCCTCGGGGCTCTGCGGGTGCCCCCAAAGAAGATTAGTTGGGCGCAGGGCTATCAATGAGGCCAAGCCCCAAATAGGCAGCGATTCACGGGCGACTTCGCCCGACCTAGCTTTTGCCTTATCTTCTCAGGATAGATAGTGCTTTCTTGCTTTAACAATGTTAAAGGTAGGGGATGCGCTTGCCTCTGGTGGCAGTTATCACACTTGCCATCTGGTGGTGTCTTGCGCTTATAACGTCTTGTAGTTCTTTAAGAAAAGATGAGAGTTGAACGGTTAGAGGTATTCGGTTTCAAGTCATTCATGGAGCGCCTCGTGCTCCCTTTAGAGTCGGGGATAACCGGCGTTGTAGGGCCAAACGGGTGTGGAAAATCGAACATTATAGACGCGCTGCGCTGGGTGCTGGGAGAGACTAGAGCTTCTCAACTTCGTGGTGGAGTTCTTGAGGATGTAATTTTTAACGGAACTGAATCGTTAAGGCCGCTCGGGTTGGCCGAGGTATCGATATTTATAAGAGCAGACAAGGAAAACCTGCTAGCCGATCTGTTGGCCTATTATGAGGCTGCTGAAGGTGCGGTTATAGCTGCTGCTGGTGGAGTTCCTCAGCTAGCTAGCACGACAACTGTGGAGGTTGTTCCAGTAGAGGCGCCGTTAGCTGTGGAAGTGTCTGCAGAGTCTGAGCCAGCGGTTGCCGATGGCGCAACTCTTCCTCAGGAAGCTGTTAATAGTGACGTTGTCGAGGTGTCAGCAGTTGTTGACGCTGCGGGGGACTCTGATGCTGTTACGGCGGAGGTTGTCGATGCATCGACTGACGAGAATCAAGATGAAGCGCCACAGAACTTCATGTCTGATATAAAGGCCTCATTGTCGAAGTACTCGTGGTTGCAGTCAGTAAGTGAGGTTCAGGTAACTCGTCGCCTCTACAGAAGTGGTGAGTCTGAGTTTTTTATCAACAAGGTTCCAGCGCGTTTAAAGGATATTAAGGAGCTGTTCCGTGTATTGGGACTAGCCTCACGCGGCTATACGATTATTGCGCAGGGTGAGATCGGTCGTATTATCACGGCTAAGCCTGATGACCGTCGCCAAGTTATCGAAGAGGCTGCGCATATTGCAGGGTTCAAAGAGCACATTAATGCGGTAGCAAAAAGATTAGAGGATACAAAGGGGCAGGTCCTCCGTTTAGAAGATGTGATTAAGGAAGTAACACGCCAGGTCGCCAACCTAAAACGTCAGGCGGCCCGCGCGGCTAGTCGAGCTGAGCTAAAGGAGGAGTTGGCTACTTCCGAGCGAGAGCTGTTTACAGATACATTTGCCAGGTTGCGTAAGCGTATTCGCGAGGTTTCTGATAGAGCTGAAAGTTTTGCTCAAGAGGAGGCCCAGGCAGCAGCGGCTTTGCACGATGTAGAGCAACAGGAACAGCAGGCGAGAGATCGCTCTATGCAGTTCGATGTTGAGATTGAGCAGCTACGTCAGCGCCACGACGCGATTAAAGACGATCTAAATCGCCGAAATCGTGAGATTGCGCAGAAAGAATCAAGAGCTCGAGAGATTCAGTCGGTGATCAATGCAAGAAATGCAGAGGTCGCGCGTCTTGAAGAGCGTAGGGGAATGCTCGCTCAGAGAGCGCAAGATTCAAGCGAGGCATTGAGCAAGTTAGAAGCCCGCGCCAATGAGCTAGAGCAGCAGGTAGGAGCGCTAGATCTCTCAGGTGAAGAGGAGCAGCGCTCTATCTCAGCCGAGTTGGCGGTTTTGCGTGATACGCAGAGACAGCTTGATCGAGCCGTCCGCGAGGTTCGCGATACCCTGGTTTCGGCGCAGAGTCGACGTGATGCTTTGCAGTCTCAGATGACAGCTGCATCGCCATTGGCGCAGCTTAAGAGGGCATTGGGTGGAGAAGGGCAGATTCCTCAGGAGATACGTGGAGACTACAAACTTCTTGTTGATGGCATCAAGGTGCAAGATCGCTACTCGAAGGCTTTACAGTCGGTATTGGCTGAACGGGCTACGTTTCTAGTTGTTGATGAGGTCTCAAAGGTCGCACGGTCGTTCCAGGAATTAGTTCTTAAGGCGGATCCATCGAATAAGCGTGGACTAGGGATCGGGCTTTTTGCCGCTATTCCAGAGAGCGCGGTGGAGCTGCCAATTCGCGACTTCGATGGTGTGACGTCTCTTTTGTCGCATGTAGAGACCCTTCCTTGGAGTAAGGGGCTGGTTACCCGCCTTCTGTCGAAGGTTTGGGTGGCAAGCGATCTTGATTCAGCTCTTAAGTTTATCGACCATGAGATCTCAAGCGGCGCTCCCGACGAGGACACGGTGGTGGTTACCGAAAGCGGAGATCTTCTTTCCGTATGGAGTTTCTACAGCCTCCGTCACGACGGTGGAATTATTCAGATGAAGAGCAAGGTCGATGAGGCGATAAAGACAATTTCAGAGAATCAGGGGCGCTACGATGCTGTGGCTCAGGAAAGAGACGCGGTGCTTCTTTCGATCTCGGAGAAAGAGCGCCGTTACGCTGAACTAACAAAATTGATTCATGAGTCTCAGAGAAGACTACGTGAGATCTCTAATCAGCAGTCGGAGGCACGTGGTAGGATCCAGAGTGAGAATAAGATGCTCTCTCAGATCCAGGGTGATGTTGAGCGTATAGAGCCGCAAAAGCAGGAGCTCCAGGCGCAGATAGCTCAGCTGGAAGAGTCGGTAGCAACGGTCAATGGCGAGATTGAACAGCTCCGTCAGAGGGATAACTCTGAGTTGGAGGAGGCGTTAAAAGAGATCTCCTCATCACTTAAGGAGCTTGAGGATAAGCGTCGTGGAATGCGTGACGAGTTCGGTCGTCTTCTTCGTGATATTGACTCTAAGAGACGGCAGCACGAAGAGAAACGCAACACGGTTGTTCGCGAGAGGATGACTACCGAGAGGATTAAGGGAGAGCTTCAGAGCACCGAGACATCGGCACGCGAGCGGTATGGAGATGAGTCTCTAAAGGCGCTTATGGAGATAGCTGAGAAGGCGGAGCTCATGGCTAACGACCTCCGTAATCAGCTTGAGCAGCGTGTCACATCGATTAAGACGAGGCTTGATCGAGAAGGAGAGGTAGACCCTGGAGTAATTGAGCAGCACGAGACCGAAAGTAAGCGTCTGGAAGATATTGAGTCGCAGCGTGAGGATCTGATTAAGGCGAGCGAGACCCTTACTCAAACACTTGGAGAGCTCTCAGAGGCTTGTACCAAGAGGTTCGTGGCAACATTTGAGGCGATCCGCACAAACTTCGCTATATTTGGACCAAAGCTCTTTGGAGGTGGCTCTGCTGAGCTTAGGTTAGTTGATCCAGCAAATCCGCTTGAATCCGGGGTAGAGATCTTGGTTCGACCTCCAGGCAAGAAGCCTAAGAGTATTGACCTGCTGTCAGGAGGAGAGAAGGCACTCTGCGCTATCGCCTTGGTGTTCAGTATGTTCATGGTTCGTCCTAGCCCGATCTGCGTATTGGATGAGGTGGATGCTCCGCTTGATGAGGCCAATGTGCAGAGGTTTGTGGCGTTTATCAAAGAGATGAGCGAAAGAACTCAGTTCCTGATGATCACCCACAATAAGGCTTCCATGGCGGCGGCTAACACCTTGGTAGGAGTCACTATGCCGACACCTGGTGCTTCAAAAATACTTACCGTATCGCTTCAAGAGGCTGAAAAGCAGGTGGCTTAGGCCCGCGTTTAATATACCGTGTACGGCTGTTTCCAGAGCTAAAGGGGGCGAGATGTTGGAAGATACGTTGACTACGCTGCGGAGTTACCTAAGGGAGGCAGTTGACTATGTGGCGCAGAATCCGCAGGAGAGCGTTGAGCTTGTCACGCTCTTAGTTGTGTTGTGTCTGGGGCTCGCAGCGCTTCTATCGATTAGGTTAAGGGCGAGTCAAGCCGAAACGGAGCGATTGAAGAAAGAGCTAGAGGCCTTCAAGCTTGAGCTCGTGCGAGCCCAAGAGAAAGCCTTGGCAGTTGTTCCAGTTGAAGAGGCTAAAGTCGCTGAGCCAGAGTTGGCTCCGGCGGGTGTAGAAACAGCTCCCGAGTCCGTCCCTCCTGTTGTTGAGGCTCATCCTGCGCCGGAGATGAAAGTTGAAGCGGTTAAGCTGCAGGAGGCTCCGAGTGAATCTGCAATCTCAAAGGGACTAAAGAAGAGCAGGGCGGGTTTACTTGAGCGCCTAGGGAGTTTCTTCTCGAGTAAGCCTGTTATAGACACAAAGACCCTCGATGATCTTGAGGAAGCCTTAGTTCTAAGTGACGTTGGTGCTAAGTGTGCGGCAGAGCTTGTAGGCGAGGTAAAAGACAAAGCCGCGGAATCGAAGGATGGGTTGAGTGCGGCGGAGTTAAAGGGCTTGTTAATCGGGGGAATCCGGTCTCGGTTAGTAAGTGCCGAAGGCTCCCGAGAGATCTACGAACCGAAGAAGACTCCGTTGATAGTTTTGGTCGTCGGAGTTAACGGCGTTGGTAAGACTACAACAGTAGCTAAGTTGGCGACTAAGTACATGGCGCAGGGAAAAAAAGTTCTTGCTGTGGCCGCAGATACATTTAGGGCTGCTGCTGTAGAGCAGTTAGGTGAGTGGTCAAGCAGGGTTGGCTTCACCTTAGTAAGGGGCGCTGAGAACGCCAAGCCTAGTGCGGTTGTGTTTGACGGAATGATAGCAGCTAAGGATGGTGGGTTTGATGTTGTGTTGATTGATACAGCCGGCAGATTGCACACAAAATCTAATTTAATGCAGGAGCTTGAAGGTGTGCGAAACTCCATCAGGAGGCATTTCCCTGATGGGCCACATGAGACTGTGCTGGTTCTTGATGGAGTAAGCGGACAAAATGCACTAGCACAGGCCAGAGAGTTTAATCAGGCTGTTTCACTTACCGGTATAGTAGTAACTAAGCTGGATGGGACACCAAAAGGTGGAATCATCGTTGCTATTTCTCAGGAGTTGAATCTTCCTGTGTTCTTTATTGGAGTTGGTGAGAAGGTTGAGGACCTGCTGAGATTTGACGCAGATGCGTTCGTTAATGCTCTGTTTGACGAAGATCTGGGGGCGATAAGCGGTTCGAGTGATGAAGTAATCCGAGTAAGTAACGCATAGCTACATAGACTAGCGATGGAACAGTCAAGAACGATTCCGATTGAGATCCTTAAGAGTTTTGATATACCCGGAGAGCTGATCAGTATCGAAGAGCTGAAGCGGGGCCATATCAATAGGACTTATGTAGGTGTTTGGGAGGTTGAGGGGTGTCGCAGGAGGTACGTGCACCAGGTGGTAAATCACCGAATATTCCCCGATATCCCAGGTCTTATGGGAAATCTAGAGTTAGTGACAAGTACTCTCAGAGATGCCAGGACGCACGGAGCGTTGCCCTCTGAGGAGGTTACCTTAACTCTCATTAAGAGTCGGCGAGGAGATGGTTTTATCATCGACGAATCTGGGGAGTTCTGGAGGACTTTCGAGTTTATTGAGAACACCGTCACCTACGATGTTTGTCCTTCAACGGCTGTTGCCTCTGAGGCCGCCGCTATCCTCGGTCGATTCCAGAGGTCTCTTAGTGGGCTGAGCCCAAGTTCATTTGTTGAAACAATCCCGCACTTCGTTGATGGGCAGAGACGTTATCGCGCCTTTATGGAGGCGGTTAAAAACGATTCCATGAAAAGGGTTTCTACATGCCGAGAGGAGATCGATTTTGCTGGAGCCCGGAGCGATTTTGGCGGGTCTTTAATAGCTGCTGTACGTGATAGGAGCCTCCCGTGTAGGGTGGCGCACAACGACATGAAGCTTAACAACGTCTTGTTTGATGCTTCTGGTAGGCGAGCAATCTGTCTACTAGATTTAGACACCTGTATGGCCGGGACTGTTGTGTATGACTTCGGAGATCTCGTTCGTAATACGGCCGTGCCCTGCGCGGAGGATGAGCAGGATTTCGCGAAAGTTGTTTTTGATATGAACCTCTTTCAGGCAATCTGCGACGGATATCTCTCCGAGATCGGTGATTCCTTAGTTCCGGCGGAGAGGGAGAGGCTTGTGACAGCGCCGCGCAATTTGGCTTTGATTTTGGGGGTCCGTTTCCTGACAGATTATCTTCAGGGAGACTCATATTTTCGGATTCACCGGCCGTTGCAAAATCTTGAGAGAGCACGGACGCAATTTCAGATAGTACGTGTTATGGAGCGTCTTGAGAGCGAGATGCGAGATGTGGTTAATACTAAGTAAGTGACCAAAAGTCGTCCTGCTTAAGCGCTTTTATTCATGTCTCTTTCGTTTTTATCAGTGTCATCGAGGCAATCGGCAAAATTAGTTTCAGCCTCCGTCTTTCCGCGTTTGTAGTGACGGTAAATAAAGATGGCGGCTATTAGTCCGATCGCTACAAGAACGTACTTAAGATCACGCATCCATTTGATGATAACCTCGTAATTATGAGCGAAAGCGTATCCTAGGCCCATCATCAAAGGGGTGGTAATTAGAGCTGCGATTGCATCCATCACGAGGAATCTGGAAAATGAGATGCGAACCGCTCCACACATCAAAAAGGTTGCGGTTCGGATATAGAATAGGTGACGCGCTATCAGAATCGTAAGCATAGTGCGTTTGTGGAGATTCGTGCGCATCGCCTGGAGGCGACTTGTTGATATGTGTCTTCTGAACCACTTCTTCCTAAATAGCGTGGGGCCAGCCATCCAGCCGATTCGGTATATGATTAAATCTCCAATAATAAGCCCCAAATAGCAGGTAAGTCCCATTATCCAGGTATTCACCTGAGATAGGCTACAGAGTATTCCGGCGGCTATAAGGGTTAGATCCTCTGGGGCCGGAATGCCCACTGACCCCGCGACCAGGGCGACCAGAACTATGACGTAGGCGAATAAGCCATCAGAGCCTATGATTAAATCGAACATAAGGTTAACTGCTCAGATCCGGAGTAAATCCGCGTCTCATCGTATTTTCAGTGACAACTCGGGGCTCCATGAACTGTAGCAGATAATCTCGCCCCCCGGCCTTTGACCCTATACCGGAGAATTTAAATCCGCCGAACGGCTGTCGGCACACTAGAGCTCCGGTAATCCCGCGATTGATATAAAGATTTCCGACCCTAAATTCCTCTTTGGCTTTTGCTAGGTTCTCTGGGTTGCGTGTGAAAACTCCGCCGGTAAGGGCGTAGTCCGAGTTGTTGGCCATATCTAGCGCGTGCTCAAAAGATCTAGCTTTAGCGCAGGCTAAAACAGGAGCGAAGATCTCATCGCGCCAGATGGGGTGAGACTCAGGAACATCGCGGAAGATCGTTGGTTTAATGAACCAACCCTTGTTAGCGATATCTTCTGGAAGTGACCCTTGCGCTAAGATAGTTAGATCTGTCGCGGATTTTATTGTCGCGTTAATTCGGTTATACGCCTGCTCATCTATTACCGGGCCTAAGAAACTGGAGGAATCTTTAGATGGGCCGATGATGATGTCCTGGGTTGCCGCCGCGAGACGCTCTAAAAACGGCTCATATGCCGCGCCCACGACAATTAGTCTAGAGCATGCGGAACATTTCTGTCCCGCATACCCGAAAGCCGATGTAAGAACTCCACGAATAGCGTCGTCGAAATCGGCGTCCTCATCGACGATTATAGCGTTCTTACCACCTAGCTCAGCTACAACACGCTTGATTCCCTGTTGTCCAGGGTGAGACGCCGCGCTTGATATAATCTCTAGCCCAACAGGTCGAGAGCCTGTAAAGACGATCATTGAGACTGCTGGGTTTTCCACAAGCGCTCTTCCTACCTCTTCACCTTGTCCAGGAAGAAATGATAGACACTCGCCTGGAACTCCAGCTTCAAAAAAGATCTTGGTCATCTCTTGGGCGATCGCGCTGCTTTGTTCCGCGGGCTTGAAAACAGCCGTGTTGCCAGTGACCAAGGCGGCCGCAACCATTCCGCATGCTATAGCTAAGGGAAAGTTCCACGGTGCTATTACTGCTACTACGCCGCGTGGCTGATAGAGATAGTAATTCTCCTCTCCGAGTACCTGCTCGGTTAGGGTTGGAGGTCCCAGTCGACGCATTTCAGCGGCATAGTAGATACAGAAATCGATCGCCTCCGCGATGTCAGCGTCCGAATCGCGCCATGGCTTGCCAGCCTCCCTTATTACTAAGGAGGTGAAGTAGGCGGCTCTTTCGCGGATAAGATGCCCAGCTCGTTCGATTATCGCCGCGCGTTCCTCAAAAGTCCGGGCGCGCCAAGCTGGGAGTGCTTTCTGGCAGATCGCTACAGCGCGAGAAGCTTGCTCAACAGTCGCGTAATCTACATTAGCGATAGTTTTGCCCTTATCGCTTGGATCTTCACGAGAGATGAATTTCCCATGTTTTTCGCTACTGCCAGCGATTATAGGAGTCACCAAAAATGGCCCACGAGCGAGCTTCTGGTCTAGCGAGTTTAGCTGGTCTTGTAAGGCAGCACGGACTTCAGCCATGCTAAAATCGGAGAGGGGGTGGTTTCTAAAGATAGATGGGGTGTTCATACTTTGACTTAGTTCCCTAGTAGTCTAGATTTAAAACAACTGAATCATCCCCGGCCTCACCTAACTTTAGATTGGAGGGAGATGTTAGTTCGCTAAGATCGGAGGTGACTTCATTGATGGATGAGTCGGTGTGCCCAGGATCCCTCAGAAGGTTTGCTACTTCAGAGTGCTCAAAGAAAGTGTGCCTTAAGAACGATTCGTTCGAAGTGTTCTCGAGTAACCTGCGAACCAGATATCCCATGCCAGGTAGAAGCTCCCCTAGAGGAACATACATTCTTGTCAGATATCCACGATCCGCGAAAGCTTGCGCGATCGGCTCTGCCATTCCGTACAGCACTTGGATCTCAAAATCCTTTGGCGTTAGGCCCTTGCTCTCCGCGTAACAACATGCGTGCGAGAGGGAGCGAATGTTGTGAGAACCAAATGCTGGTAAACAAAGATCTGTGTTATCAAGGAGCCTGCGAGTCAGTCGCTCGTATGAGAGGTCCGATAGCCTTTTTTCTTCGAATAGTGGGAATTCCCAGTGGTTTTGCGAGCTGATAACTCGCTCATAATCCCAATAGGCACCCTTTACAAGCCTGATTGAGAGCGGTGCTCCGCGTGAGCGAGCAAAGTTAAGCATGTCCTGGACAACATCCGCGGCGCCACGAGCATAGGCCTGTATAACGATGCCAGGATAAGGGAAATCCGCGAACTCGCTTGAGCCGAAGACCCGCTTAAATGTCTCGTATATGATCGGATTATTTCCACAATCTTCAGCGTCAACATATATCAGAGCCCCGAAGCTTTTGGCCTTCCGAACGATCTCAGTGAGTCTCTCCGAAAGAACGGCAACGCTACGATCAAAATTGAGCGAGCTGGTTTGAGAGTATAGCGCTGACAGCTTTACAGATATGCACACGGGGCTAGATTCCCCAGGATGGCCGCTCATTATTGGCCGCCCCACAGGAGAGTTGAGTAGACTTTGCCCGAACGTATCTAGGGCGTCCATGTAGCGTTTCTGGTAATCTAGCGCCTCGCTTTCGCAGACACAGAACTCACCTAACAGATCCACTGTAAAAGAGAACCCATCTCGTCTAAGGCGCTTAAGAACCGGTAATGCCTTTTGCGGTGTTTGGCCGGCTATCATAAGATTTGCCATCTGCTGAACGCCAAGCTTGACCGCCTTAGCGGCGCACCATCCGCCTATCCTATTGTTTGCCCAACCAACTATCCACCCAAGAGCTGGGTGAATCTTATTTGCCGGCTCTGTTAGGTAGAGTCGTACATGATCTCGAATAGCTTCAGGGGTGGTTAGAGTAGGCAGAACATCAACTAATCGAAACAGGTTTACCTTAAAATCTGGTCGAGACATAGACCACTGCATTATCATACTGTTCCAGTAGCGGATCTCTAAGGGAGACAGATGATAGTCTTCTAGATCACTGAATACTCCAGAGCCGAACTCGAAGATTCGTTGGTTCAGTTCCGGAGATAGGGATTGCTCATTCATCGTTATTAGAACTGTGAGCCACAGCGTCATGCCGCAGGTTATAGACAGTTATCAAGAATACCCAGTATCCGCAAGTAACTTCCCTAGACTCCCTGCGCTCGCGCAGCTTGTCCTAGAGGTGAACAGTACTTTTTGAGAGCCGCGGCGACGGCTGCCTTAGAAAAGTCCTCCTCGGCAGGTGGATAGACAAGGTCTAAAGTCCTACCGGAGAACGGCTGCTGGACCTGTCCGTTAATGCTCATTTTAATGTAGAAATCTCGTAAAGCTAAATTCACCAGGTCTCCATCCTCAAAAACAGGGGAGAACTCAGAAGAAACCGCCGCCGCATCTTCAGCTCCTATTCTGAAGGAGAGAAGATTCGCGACGTTTCCGAAGATAGTTCGACGGATCTGTGATGGCAACTGATTAAGATACTGATTAGCGAATGTTAAACTCAGGTTATATTTCCGAGCCTCGCTAAGGATCTCTCCAAAAGAATCGGTAGCGAAGTTCTGAAACTCATCAACGTAAAAGTAGAAATCCTCGCGGTCTTCGGCAGGAATATTAGCGCGTGACATCGCCGCTTCATAAACCTTCCAAACCAGCATCGAGCCCAATAGAGAAGCATTTTCGGAACCAAGAGTCCCCTTTGAGATTTTTAGCAGGACTATCTTACGGCTGTCCATGAACTCTCTAAAATTAAAGAGGTTCTCCGGCTGTCCAAGGATCTTTCGCATCGTTTCAGTGGCGAGTAGCTCATCTAAGCGATTAAGTAATCTTGATATCGGACCTTCCTCAAACTCCTTTCTTCGTGCGGTAAATTCTCTTAGCCAGAATCTTTTTACTGACTCATCCGTTGCTTGTCGCACTATGTCAGCGCGATAGCGATCATCAGATAGCATCTTTCGAAGTGAGGCTAGGTTACATCCAGGGATATTTAAGAGTCCTAGCACGGCATACCTTAAAACATGGTCCATCTTTTCGGACCAATCGCTACCGAATGTCCGCTTAAATGAGTCCAGAAAACTCATGGCGACGCGGAGCTTGAGCTCCGGACGAATCGGTGCCATCGGGTTAAAACTAGGGGCAAAGCTCGGATTGCTAGGATCGAATAAGACTACGTCATCCACACGGTGCCTCGGGACCAAGCGTAAGATGTCATCGATTAGGTCGCCATGAGGATCCAGCACCGCACAACCATACCCCTTTTCCATATCGTCTCGAACTAGGAGTTGAAGGAGGCACGACTTTCCGGTTCCAGATTTACCAAGGACGTATAGATGCCTCCTTCGATCCGCTCTTTGAAGACCAAAATTAACTTCATGATCGCGGTAATTGGTGTGAGCAAAATCTCCGACGGCCGCGTCTTTCTTATGTGTTGGAAGGTCGGGGGGCGCGGGCGCTTTCTTTGAGAGCACCTGTGCGGTTGCCGCGATATCTCCAAGGGTGGGAGGGTAATAGAGCGTAGCTAGCTCACGCGAGGTAAGCCTATACGGCTTGTTAAAACGACGCTCCCTAAGCTTACTGATAACGTTTTTCCCCGACTCGAGAGGCCCCATGACAAGCTTGTTATAGTCGGTTTGTCCGTAGGCCTTGACGGCGTCCGCCAAGATCTTTACATGGCCAGAGATACGATCATGAGTTGATTTGCGCTCGTCATTAGTGAGTTGCTTGCCTGGTGTCGTAAAGGCGGCAATTCGATAGGTTACCCAATGAAGGCTGGATGCGCATTTAATGTTTATCCTCTCTGTAACATCTAGGGCGAGGTCCTTCTTGAGGTACTGCCTTAAATAGAAGAGATCTCTAATCTTAGAATTGAACCGAGCGTTCCGGATTGAGAGCTGTGACCAAACTGAATCCTGGATTGGTCGGACGACTAGCTGAATTAAAGCCGAGTCGCATTCAGGCATCTGCTGAAGAGGCATCAACATAGGAACCAGAGATGCCGTCTTGAAGGTTTTCCAATCTTGAAGTGGGTAAATATCAGATCGAAGAGACTTGAGGTCCGTCCCATAAATTATGGCGTTCTGTGGAATCTTTTCGGTGTAGTCCTCGATATCAAGCACCTGGCTATCTCCCAGCCACGAGTAAATGCCAGTTGAAAGGATGTCGATCATCTCATCGCTTCCAGCCATGCAGAAATACACAGTTCGGCCGGACAGATACATCTCTAAAGAGAACGGTTGCCAACAGCTTTCAGCTAACTCATTTAGTTGATGCTCGAAGTACTTACAGTTCATCATCTCCCATTTGGTCATATACAGACCAAGTCCTTGGACAGCTGATTGTTTTGGGATGTGGATGCAAACTACGCGCATATGAATAACTCTAGTCGGACGTTTTAAGCATTATACGCCAATTACGCGAACTTAATCCAAAAGCGGCGCTTGAAAATGCTCTATTAGACTAAGATTAAAGTATCGCCGGTCGAAACCCTAATGTAAATCAGGAATTATTAATGGGGGTTAGGTCAGTTTTATAGTTCATTTAATTAATGAACTGACCTTATTTAGCGTCGGAAGCTAACAGTAAGGCGCAAATCCGTCGAAGGACCTCACTAAGAGAAATAAGTTATCTTTCTAGCTGTAGTTCGGCTTGAAATTCGGGGTGGTTGTTATGAGTCTGGCATCTGATTTACTGCATAGCACGAGTAAACGTCGTGATTTAGGCGAGTGGCATGGAGTGATAGACGATCCCCAAGAGCGCCTGTTGCGCCTTGGTAATGTGGTTTATGGGCTGTTAGCGGAACATGAACCTAGTGGAAACATAGAGGCTACCCTGCGAGCAGATTTGAGAATTATGTCGCTTTCAGGTTTGGTGTGTGAAAACGACAATCGAGGAACATGCAACGTATGCCGTCAGGCGTCGCAAGTTATGGCTGAGTTAAGGCGGTTGCTGCCGCGGTGTCGGGAGTAGGGGCTTAGTCTTTTAAGACTGAAACCTTGTCATCCAAAATAGTTTGCATCTCGAAGTTTATGCCACGGACAGCGCCGTGTTGGTCAAAGGTGTAGCTTGGAAGGAAGCCATCATTGAATTCTCGGTTTTTGAGGTATTCAGATGGCTCCATGCCGCTGTTAATAGCTAGATCAAATATTCGGTAAGCTTCAAAGCTAACGGCAGCTACTGGAAATCCAGAACGTGGCTCGCCATAGCGATGACGAAATTCCTTAAGTATTCCTTTGCCGCTCTCTGTTACGAGGTTATCGACAAGTGGCAAGTTCGAGAAGATAAAACCATTTAAGCTTTTGCCGAGGGCCTGCCTAGCCACTGAAGAGGCTGGTAAATAAACGGCGTAAAGAGCTCCGTTGAAGCGGGAGGCCTTTATTTGTTTTACGGCTGATATAAAGGAATCATCTGTATTAACATTAATAAAGATCCCCTCTGGCTTTTTGTTAATTAACCTTAAGAGAGTGGTTTTAAGATCTGTATCGCCGTGGACGAATTCATCTGAAACGAATTCGATGGGGTTGTTAGCGCGTTGATTAGCAAGTCGGATGCTTCGCTCCATCATAACTGGATACTCGTTCTGTTCGGTTAGGATTCCGATTCGTTTATGACGAGGCGCGAGATAGCTAAAGAGCCTTTCGGCACCCCCCACGTCAGATGGAAAAAGGCGAAATATTCCGGGTCCTACATCGCTAACATCACCTGTAGAGGTGGATGTGATCATAAAAACTCCGGCTGAGCTGTAGAGTCCCGCGGTAGCTAGAAGTGTGCTATTGCAAGGGAAGCCAAGCGCGTAGCGAACCTTATGGATGTGGATCAGGCTCTTGGCCGCTGCTACGGCGGCCCGGTTGTCGCACCGCTCGTCCTCAAATATAAGCTCGTACTTTCGAGCGGAGTTGAGATCGTTCATTAACGTTAGCGCGTTCTTGATATCGAGTCCGAAAGCTGCGGCGTCTCCGGTTAGGGCAGTGGAGACGCCGACCTTGATTTGTTTAACGGGCGCCGCATTTTCGGAGTGTGCGGAATAAGAGGAGATGAAGAATAGTGTCGCTGAGGTAAGGAACGAGAACAGTAATTTGATCATAAGTGCACGCTTTCCGTGTGGTATTTGGGTACTTATTAGCGCCAGATCTAAACGATAATTGCTCAATCAGACCTAGATAAAATAGGCAAGCTACGTCTCGAATAATCTTTAGAGCCCCGCAAAGTAAGGGCTTCTACCCCCGGAAAACCTTCAGTATCCTCAACTATTTGTTGCTTGTCTTTCGACCTATCCAACGTCAAAGCCACGCTCGCCGGAATTAAAGAGTGATAATTGATATCATCCCTTGTCCAGGAGAAGGCGTGATGCAGGTGTCCCGAAAAGACACCGCCTACTTTTGACTGATGAGCCACGAGAATCGCGTGCAGATCATCGCCATCGCGCATCATTGCGCTGCCAGTGATCCATGACTGATTAAAGTTATTAGCTGGATAGTGAGTAAAGACCCATGCGGCTGCGCCCTGTTCCATAGAATCTAGTGTTCCTCTCAGCCATTCTTGGCCGACTTTTCCAAATTGGGAGATGTTCGCTGCTGCTCCATTCGCTTCAAACTCATCAACCGGAGCGCTGTCTAGGACAAATAAGTTATGTTTGCCCCGTTTAATTAAGTAATGAGTTTTCTGCCCGTCGGTACATATATCAGTCGGAGTATCGCTTCGAACATTATCTCGCAACACCTCGCGTATATCGTGGTTGCCAGGTGTAACAAAAACATCGCCTGGTAATTGGGACTGCTGCATCGCCTGATCGATGGGCCTATATGAGGGCACGTGCCCGCGGTCAACTAAGTCCCCTAGCCAGATGGTTAAATCTGCGTTGTTGTTTTTAAGTGTGCGGATTACTAGTTCGCGGCGTTCTGTTGCGCAGTAGGCACCTCCCGGCATCCAGGGGCGGATCTCAGGATCAATACAGTTATGAAAATCGCTAACAAGAATAATTTTAAGCTCGTTAAGGGGACTGGAGTCCGGTAACGCTGCCCGGTTCTGGCACGTAGCATGAAAATCCATAAAGCGACCGCAATCCTAAGTTACACACATAACATCCGCTCAAGCGCCACGCGAGCCCTTGATGCTATATCTTCTGGTACATGAATCTCCTGCTCATTGTTTCTTAGGGCGTTAAGCGTATCCTCCAACGTTATCTCGTTCATGTGCGGGCATCTGATGCTGCAAAGCCTGAGAACGTCTTTGGTCGGGTTTTCCGCAATAATGTTGTCAGCCATGCTGCATTCGGTAAGTAAGAGGAAATGAGGGGCGTCGGAGTTCTTTACAAACTCAACCATCCTCGATGTGCTCTGTGAGTAATCTGACGCGTCAACAACATCTGGAGGGCACTCTGGATGGGCTAAGACTGCCACTCCCGGGAACTGCGAACGGATGTTGGTTATATCTTGTACTGTAAATCTCTCGTGTACCTCGCAAGCCCCGCGCCAGCCGATCATTACATTTGAGCCATCAACGTTTTCATTAGGTTGCGGAAAGAGGATCTGCTTACCACTCTCTCGGGCAACATTAGCGGCTAAAAACTGGTCAGGTAGGAAGATTACCCTGTCTGAGTTGAGTGACTGAACTACCCTGACAGCATTTCCCGATGTGCAGATAATATCCGACTCGGCTTTAACATCGGCGTAGGTATTTATGTAAGACACAACTGGAACACCGGGGAAGCGTTGCTTTAAGGCGCGCACGTCAGCGGCGGTTATGCTCGATGCGAGTGAGCATCCCGCGACTTTAGCCGGAAGAAGGACGGTTCTCTTAGGATTTAAAATCTTGGCGGTCTCTGCCATGAAGCGCACGCCGCAGAAGATGATCGGGTCGCATGTGGTTTCCGCTGCCTTCCGGGATAGCTCAAGAGAGTCTCCGACGATGTCTGGTACGGTATGAAATAGAGCCGGCTCCATATAGTTATGGCCGAGTATTAGGGCCCCTCGTTCTTTTTTTAGCCGGTTTATCTCATATACAAGCTCTGCCTTGATGCGTAACTCAACCTCAGGCACAACCTTAGAGAGCTTCTTGCGCATTAGATTTAGGGTTTCTTCAACCGTGGATGCTTGAATCGACATGATTATTCTCACTTAACTACCGGGTAGTAATAATACACATTAAGGCTGGGAAATGTCACCTTTTGCCTGCAGCTTGCTGCAGTAGACAAAATACCGCCTGGTTTCGTGGCAGAGCTTGAATTGGTCCGTAAACTTAGAAGTCTGAGGGGGCCCGGAGTGCTTTTGCGAGTATACTAAGTAGTCGAATTTAGTTGAGCTTCTTCGGGCATGCTCTATTCGAACAGGCTGGGCATGCGTGGAGAGAACGCTTGCAGTGTAGTCGTCTACAGCTACCGGGGCTCCGAAAGGTATTAAGGGAACTAGTTCGCTAGCCGCTGATGGAGCACTAATGATGTTTACAAAGTGGCGAGAAAGCCTAATTGATTGGCCGGCAAATAATGCGAGTAAAAGACCGATACAAATAGCCCTACCTGAAAGGCGGTGAGCGCAAGCTGGAACAGTTATCGCCAACATAATAAGCACTGAGGGAACCACGGAGTAGTAGTTGGTGTATGAGTACATGGCGCCGTATGTGGTTACAGCTATTGAGGAGATACTAAATAGGGCTGCCCCAAGAAACGGCGCTGACTTGCAAATAGAGCGTTTCGACCAGAGCCCAAGAAACGGGAGCGCAGGGAGGCTTATCATCAGTAGCCAAAGCGCTTTATCTCGCAATACGGGCCAGGATAGTAGCTCGGTTAGAGAGCCTAGTCGTGAAGTGGGGGTAAATGTGGGGGTATAGAGCCAGCCCGGAAAAACAAACAGTAGCAAACATGAGAAAAGGAGCGCGACTACTGCTAGAGCCGCCGCCTGAAATTTTTTTGGAGGCTTTGTCGAGACGGCGTACCATAGTGCGAGTGGAGCGATTGTGAATCCTGCTGTCTCCTTAAAGAGAAGGCATGGGATAAGAAGCACTGTCGCTTGTGAGAGATTCCCTCGCATAAAGGCGTAGATACTCCATACTATCCACGGAAGCGCCAGGACCTCATCGTGCGTTTCCCAGATCATTCCGTTGCGAACACCGGGAGCGAGGAGAATTAGGGAGGTAAATAGTGCCGCGTGAGAATTCGAGAGTGTCGCGAAACGAAATATGGAGAACACACCAGCGGCGAGGGCTCCCGCGCTGCAAGAGTGAGCCAGTAATAATGTTAACTCAGCTGGAATGCCTGGTTTTGAGATTGTCCCCAGAATAAAAAGATAGGGAGAGAAGTGATGAGTGAAGAAGTTCTGCCATTCAGTACTAATTAGCGAGGTTTGGAAGAGGTTTCTCTTGGAGGTCTGATCTATTACTTGAGAGAAGATTCCGAAATCGACCCCCTGATCGCCATTCCACCACTGCTGGAGCTCAACAAGGAAGATATAAATCGGATAAAGAGCTAAAACCACACAGCCAAGTTTCCCGGCATGTCTTTCTGATAGACGGCTTGTTATGAGAAACAGACTACTAACTAATACAGAGCACCAGAGCGGAGCCCCAAAATACATCGCGATCGGCCCAAAGGTTCCTAGTAAGCATGCCAATTTCCAGGCCGTAGTATCACACATAAGTCTAAAATCGACGCAGCGCCTCTACCAGTTCCTTTTTCAGTGTAGCGAGATCTCGGCCGTTACCCTTGCCGTACCTTGAGATCTCTATCTCATCAAGAATAGCCACCAAAGAGAGAGCGGAGCTCTTATCCGCGCCTGAATTTCTAATTGCTGACCGAATCTCGTCAAAAGTTGGATTGGCTCTAAGGCCTTCTAGTTGGCTTTGAGCCCAACTGCGTATTCCGCTTTCTAACTGGTCTATATCACGAGCGCTGAGTATTAGTTTCGTTGACTTATTGCGCGGAGCTATGCTTTTTGATCCCTTGCTCCAAAGCCAGAGTATCCCAACTCCCAGTACTGATGCGGCCAAAACTAAAAGAGATAAAGGCAAGCTTACCCGTTCACTAAGAGCTTCCAAGATTGTTTTGTCGAGGTATGGAAGTCGCGCTCCGTCAGGCTCAGATGGTGCATCACTCGCTGATGGAGTTGTTGGGGTGACCCCCTGTGTTTTCGCGCTATTCGTTAGATCTGACACTTGGTTTATCACAGGCGCACCCGAAACCACTAAAGAGATATCAGAAGAGGTGGCTAACTTATAGCTAGCTGTCTCTGGATCAAAAAAGGCAACGCTGGCCCCTGGAATTCGGATAATTCCAGGTTGCATAGGAACAATTGAATAGGTGAAAGCTTTTTCAGTGACCAGCCGACCACTGCTAGGGTCGTGCTTAACCTTAGTTTGGCCGTCATAGATCTTCACACCTTGAGGCGCTTTCAGGGTTAGGGCTTTTAGTGGGTTTAGGTTGCCGGTGCTTTTAATGATTATCGTTACGTTTTTAGTCTCGCCGGCTTTGATCGGAGAGTCTGAGTACTCTATAGCTATATTGGTATCTCCAACGATCGGCAACCCAGTTGAGAATCTCTCTAAATCAGGCGGCATAGGTGGGAGCGGTTTGATAGAAACTGTTAAGTCGTTAGAGGTCAGTTTCTTTTCCTGAATCACTGTTCTTTGGAAGAAGTTCTGAAAAAAGTCGTCGCTAAAGGGATCAAACGAGCTAAAGGGATCGCTTTTCTTGGTCACCGGGACCTGAACTAGAGCTTCACGTGATGGGATCTTGAGCTCTCCTGACTTCAGGGCGAAGATAGCTCTTAAGATCTGAGCCGAGCCGTACTCGACTCCGTTAACTGTCCTCTGTGCGTTGTTTCCATCTGATATCGTCTCTTGCCAAAAACCATCCGCGGCATCGTCATCGATCCGTACTCCACGGAGATTAATTCGTGTATACACCGTAATCGCGTTAACGATCTGTTGTCCTACGTAAGCCGTGCCTGGCTCGGCTGATTGTCTCATAAAGATCTGCTCAGGTTGTGCTCCTTGACCTCCAGAAGGAGCTTGCGCAGATCCTGCACTTTTAATTGTTACAGCTATTGGTTCGGCTGATAGTGTTTGTCCTGCTACGAGCGCTTGTACCTCTGGGGTCTTTAAAGTCCCTTCACGTTTCGGAGTGAGTTGGTAAACGAATTGCTGGCGGACAAATACCTGGCCATTTATGATGGATATTGAACTCTTAGGCCCTAGAAGTTGGACTTCAAAGTCGCCTCCAGCGGCGATCTGTGGAGTTATCCTTTCCTGCTGGCCCTCATAGGTCACCGTGAAAATAAAGAGATCATCGATGTGACCAGACTTAGGAGTTATCTCAGAGCGAAGAGTGTTTTGAGCGATGGTACTACCAGCGGAGATAACCAAAAAGATGGAGCAAAGAGTCGCCGACAGGATCATTCGCAAAACAGCGGTAATGAGATTGGTTCTATTCTGATGCTTCACAGCTACCATGTCTGATCTCCTTGATTGGCGGCTCCGTGGTGTCTCCTGATTAGTAGAGGTGAGTCCGGTAGGGATTCTAGCCACGCTTGCGCCTCCGGTACAGCCTGATTAGCTTCAGGTGAGCTAGCTGCCGCCGGATTGTTAAGCTCTTGGGATTCCGGATTTAGGGACTCTTTAAGTCGGTCGTCGGGTGTGGCCTGAGGCTGGCCCTCCGGAGATGATGGCTCGGATACCGTGGGGGTGGTTCCAGGAGGTGCCGATTTATTTTGGCCAGATTGCGGCGTATCGCCCGCCTCGGGTTGAGATGACGACGCCGCAGCTGTCGGCGAGAGCTGGCTGCCATCGTTAGGACTAGGAGAACCGCGCTGCTCTGGATTCGGGGATGGAGACCCCTCTTTATTTCCTTCGGACTGCTCCTGGTTCGGTGTTGGTGAGTTTTTAGGGTTAGGGGATGGACTCGCATCTGGGGAGGGTTTCTGACTTGGAGTAGGGGTTGGAGTTGGGCTTGCTCTTTGTTTCGCCTCCAGAAGAACCCTGGCGATACCAAGATTATGTTTAGCTGCCGGGTCGTCCGGCTTAACGTCGAGCGCACTCCAATATGCATCGATGGCATCCTCGTAACGTTTTAGCGCAAGTAGCGAGTTGCCGTGATTGTAACGGCTCTCAAAGAAGTCTCGGCCGCTCTGTGCTGAGTCTGCTAATTTTTTAAAAAGCTGCTCGCTGTCTTGAAATTTTTCGGCTTTGTAAAGTGAGCTTGCAAGACCAAACATTAAAGCGCGATCGTTAGGGCTGCCCTTCAGAGCTGCTGAATACTCCTCGATAGCTTTAGTGTAATCGCCCCGCTGATAGGAGCTAAAGGGAGATTGAAAGAGGCTCGGCCCACTCTGATTAGGTGTGGCTATCGGAGTGGCGTAAGCAGACTGAGAACTATAAAGGTACGAAGCGAGGCCAATTATCAGCACGACGAGCGGATTCGCTTTTTTGCTCACGGCTGATAGGATTAAGAGTGCTAACGCGACCAGGGCGAGCCACGGGCCAAACTCCCGATAAGAGCGGATTTCGCTCTTATTGCTCATAGCTGCTTGATTGAGTGGAATTCCAGCACGTGCGAGCTTGGATATATCAGAGTCGTCAAGTGATGTTCGAGCGTACACTCCGCCTCCAGCCGCCGCTAAAGCTTGCAGAGGAGCTTCGTTTAGCACGCTCGTCACTTGCTTACGCGAGCTATCCACTACTGGGGCGCCGTTTGGAAGGATAATGCTTGATCCCTCCACGGTTCCTACGCCTAAAACATCGAGCCGCACCCCTTTCTGTTTAATTTCATTTACGAGAGCTGTCTCTTGTAGGAAGTTATCTTCGCCGTCAGAGATAAGAATTATCCTCGATGACTTGGCTGTTGTTTCCTCCATTCGGCCAAGTGCGGCGTTTATTCCAGCCCTTAGGTTAGAACCCAAGCTAGTTACTAAATCAGGCGAGATCACATCGATGAATTGTTTTAGGACTGCGCGATCGGTAGTCACGGGACAAACGGTGTAGCCATCACCGGCGAAGACCGTAATTCCAAATCGCGCCGCGCTTCCGTTTTGAGTTAAGAGCTGAACTACGTCTTTAATTTTCCGTTTCGCAATTTCAATTCGTGATGGTGGAAGGTCTTGCGCGTACATACTGCGACTTATATCGACTAAGAAGATAACATCAGAACCGCGACTCTCAGTCTTTATATCCTCATAACCCCAAAAAGGTCTTGCTAAAGAGATCGCCAGTAAGGTGCCAGAGATGAGAGCGATAAAAGTTCTGCGTCCGCGAGAGGCGGGGAGTGCTAGACCAAAAACTGCGGCAGCGCGAGCACGTAGCCTCGCCCCGCGAGCTTCAAAGATAAGCGCACCAAGCAAAGCGAGAAGAAAGACCAAATTAATGGGGGAAATCGCGCCGTATTCGTTAGATACCATTATGGAATCCTCCGAAATACTGTGGCTTGTAGAATGAGCGAGGCGCATAGAGAGATAAAAGCCGCACAAGCCCACGGGGGAAACAGTTCATGAATAATCGGCTGCGCAGGTTGCTGACTTTCTGTTTGGTTCAATTGGTCGATCTGACGGTATACATCTTTAAAACCTTCAAGAGAGGTGGCATTAAAATATACGCCACCTGTCATTTGGGAGATCTCCTTTAAGGTGGATTCGTCAAATTCCGCTTTAGGTCCAGCAGGAGCGCCCAGAAGACCACCAAAAGGGTCCTGGCTGAGAGTTACCGTACCTGTTCCGATTCCGATGGTATGAATCTGGATCCCTAAATCCTTAGCGATCTGAGCTGCCTTGAGTGGGCTGACCTGTCCGGCAGTGTTAACTCCATCAGTCATAAGAATTATCGCTTTTGAGCGCGCTTCGACATCGCGAAGTCGCTTCAGGGCCAGTCCAAGTCCATCTCCGATCGCTGTTCCGTCTCCAGCCATGCGAGGTTGTAGCTGTTCGACTAGCTTCTCAACTAAGAAGGTGTCGTTGGTTAGTGGGCTCTGAAGATAGGAGGTGTTTCCAAACACGACCAGCCCGACACGGTCCCCGCGCCTAGATCGCACATATTCGGCGACAACGGTCTTAACTCCTTCCATTCGGGAGGTCACGCCAAACTTAGCGGGGAAGTCTTCACCCGACATGCTATTCGAGGCGTCGATAACGAGCATGATGTTCCTGGCTAGATTGGGCTGCTCTATAATCGTCACCCGCTGTGGTCGCGCGGCAGCTACGGTCAGAGTTGCAATCGTAGTCAGCTCAAGAGCTAATAGGATTGGGGTTCTCAAGCGAAGCCTCCAGCTCACTGGAAGGCCTTTTAATAGAGATGCGCTTGGAGTAGCTACACTGATTTGGATGCCTCGGCGGCTAATTATCCGGAGTATCAAGTATATAATTGGAAGGGCTAGTGCAGCTGGAAGGGCGAAAGTCATATCGGCTTGACCTCCCTAATAAGGGACTCTAAGCGGCTAACTAACGAAGCTGTGAGCTCCTTTTCCCTGCTGATTTGTTGCGAGTAATCATTGGGTGCGTAAGTTAAATCCTCAAGGTCGGCCAAAGCCGCAAGGCTGGCAGCAATAGCGTCGCTTGATACATGATGCCGCGACTTATATGACTGAGAGAGCGCTTTAAGCTCGGTGGATGTAAGGCTCGCTGCGTCGCCATCAAGATAAGGAGACAAGATCCTCTTAGATAATCGAATGATCCGTTCCAGGTCGCTTGTAGAAGAACATTTGTTCGCCACTTGTTTTATTTCGTGTAGCAATCTCTGAAGAGCGCGGTAGATCTTGGCTGGCCCCGGTCTTCGTGATCTGACGAGAGCGATTCCTGCACCAAGTAATCCAACGGCTAAGAGCAGAACCCATGCCAAGCTGGTTGGAACGAGCGGTCCAGGCCCGGGGCTTATGATATCAAAAGGGGTTGGAATAGGTGTTTCCATGGCTACCTAGAAATCCTCTTTACCCTTTCCTTCATAAGCTGAATCAGCGGCCGAGATGCGCTGTCAGTTATGACGATATGATCAGCTCCAGCTCGTTTTGCGATCTCTTTTGAAGCTGCACGGCGAAGTTCCAACGCCTTTCCCCAAGCCCTCTGCACCGCTTTGCTGCTTGTGTCGACGCAACAGATCTCACCTGACTCCGCGTCACGGAACGTAACCAATCCAGCTTGCGGTAGATTCTCTATAGAGGGTTGGATCTGGACCAGTACGACATCGTGACGGGTGCAGAGTTTTTGAAGTGCATCCGAGAAGTCGGTGCACTCAAAGTCAGATACAACGAATATTATGCTCGGCTTCTTGACGGTGAGGGCTATGTGTTCGAGAACGGCGGCAGTGTCTGTAGCTGGCGCGGTTTGGGGTCTGTCATCGCTTAGACTTGAGAGGATCCGGCCAAAACTCTTGGGGCCAGCTTTCGGTGGTAAATATGTGCCCGGGATGTCGGCGAAGAGTTGTAGCCCAAGAAGATCGTTCCCGCGTTGAGTAAATGAACCAATTAAAGCGCAGAACTCAAGTGCCTTAGAGAATGACTGTTGACCGATAGCAGCGCGCATTGAGGCGCTTGTATCAACGGCTAGGAGGACTCTCAATTGTCTGTCCTCCTCGTATGATTTAACGAAGACGGTTCCTGTCCTCGCTGTTGCTTTCCAGTGAATGTGTTTAATGTCATCCCCTGGCTGATATTCCCTGAGATCTGAAAAGACCAGCCCTGACCCTCGAAAAGCCGAACGGTACTGACCCAAAAGATCCCCCGTCACCAGCTTGCGGGATCTCAGCTGGATCCGACGTAGCTCGGCGGGTAGCGTGAATGATGTTTGCTGCATGAGGGACATCTCTTGCTATTTCGTTTAGGGTACGGCAACAGAAGCTAGTAGCGTTCTAATTACTTCATCACTGTCGATCCCGCGGGCCTCGGCCTCAAATGTGACGAGAACTCTGTGTCTTAGTACATCTGGGGCGATCTCCTTTACATCGTCGGGTGTGACAAAAGTTTTCCCCTTTAAGAAGGCGTGCGCCCTTGCACAAACCTTAAGAGCGATACTGGCACGGGGGGATGCTCCCCATTCGATTAATCCCTTCAACCCGTATGAATCAGCGGCTCTTGTGGCGTGAATAAGTGAAACGATATATCGATCGACCTTCGGGTCCGAATAGACCTGTTGGCACTGAGCTTTTAATGAGCTCAAGGAAGAAAGCGGGATAACTCGCTCTAAAGGTGCCGGAGAGTTGGATTCCTTGGCGGCTAGGTCAACAATCCCAACTTCTTCATCAAAGGATGGATAGTCAATAATGACCTTCATCAGAAATCGATCTACCTGTGCCTCTGGTAGGGCGTAGGTTCCCTCTTGCTCAATTGGATTCTGCGTGGCCAGGACGAGGAATGGGTCGGGGAGCTTAAATGTCTGTTCTCCGATCGTTACCTCGCGCTCCTGCATAGCTTGCAATAAAGCGGACTGAACTTTAGCAGGGGCTCGATTGATCTCGTCAGCAAGGAGCAGATTTGTAAACACGGGCCCTTTGCGAATTACAAAATCACCACTTTGTGGGCGGTATACCTCGGTTCCTATGACGTCTGATGGGAGGATATCGGGCGTAAACTGGATACGAGACATCTGGGCATCGATTACTTGGGTCAGGGCGAGCAGGGTGCGGGTCTTAGCCAATCCTGGAACACCCTCAAGAAGTATGTGCCCATCGGCCAATAGCGCGATTAGCAATCTGTCGACTACCCTTTCTTGTCCAATAACACGCTTGTGAAGCTCTCGTTTGATGCTTTCAAAGGTGTGGCTGGCAGCCATTTGTATAGATTGGTCCATAGAGTAATCCTGTTTTTTATATGCGATATATGGACAGCCGAAGTAGTCATCTTCGGCAGAAAATCCAGCCATTAAGATAAGTCTAACTGGTTAATTCGACAACTCTTCACTTTGTCTAGCCAGTTGATCGGCTGGCCCGTGATGAATTTCCCTAAGGAGCTCGAAAGATTGCCTATAGTCCGCCATGAGGAGAGGTTATATAATATATATCTGTCAGTAATGCTGCGTTCCGAAGCTGGGGATTTTACTGCAGACCTTTAGGTAGCTTTATGACCAGGAAGTCCGCCGCAAAGAGTGCGCCGGCTAAAGATAGTTTGCGTCAGAAGATAGCCGAGTATTTTGACTCGAGGCAGGGCCTTGTTTGGGGCGTTGCCACTTTATTGGTTGTATTAGCGTGCGCTAGCGTTGGGGCATATATGAAAGAGTATATGGAGCGTGATTTCATTGGGCAGCGAACAAAGCTCCTTTATGAGTGCCGGAAGAATCCGAAGATTAAAAGAGAGACGTGTGAAAAGCTGTTGATCGAGCGCGGAGAGCTGAGTCAGCCGCGGCACGCAAATACCCTTCGGGGGCCACAGAAGCCACCGTTTTTGTTGTATGAGTCTGATGCGGATCTTACTCCGGTGCCGCAGTAATGCTCCGGCCTGGCTAAAGTAGCTGCTGGTACTGTGTACCAGTCAGTACGTCACCATTGAGTTGCCCCCGATTGCCCCATCAGCCGACTGGTACACCGTAAAAGAGTATGAGAGGGCGCTGAGTCTCGCTTAAATTGTGGGAGGCGATCTTAAATTTGCTAAATTCGGATGGGGCTACTTAAGGAGATTCTGATATGAGGGATTAAAACATACGCTGAGTGTCTTTCTGTGCGATCAATATGAGGTCTGTGGATAGATCCATAAGGTATCCAGACGTAAATGGTGTGCTAAATTAAAAGATTACCTTGGTCAATAATCGACGGAATTTTAGGACGCGCACTAGGTATGCGTAGGCCTGCATATTTTAGGTGGCACCCATGGTATAAAGGTTCCGGGCGGCCATTCTTGAGGGATGCCATTTCGCAGGTTTTCTGAGCATTTTTTATGTTTACGGGCAGTCTCCTTATGATCGGCAATTATTTTTGGGCGCAGCTCATTGTCGGCGCAGATAACGAATATACGGCGCTCTTTTTTCTTGGGCGTATGAGGTCTAAGGTATTGCTGTCTCTTTAGTTTTTCGGCGCCAATCACGGACAGCTCATCCTCCTGACGTTTTTTAGCTAGGGTCGCCTCCTCCTCATACACGGAGGTGATAATCCGCTGCCTTATGGCTTCTATCTCTTTGGGATTGGTAATGCCGTAGATTTTTAACCACGCAAAGGGTTGAATAACCAGGTCGTATTCAATGGTACATTTCTTTTCTCGCAGGTGTTTAGCCATCACCTGGTCGGCAAAGGGCGAGAGTTTGTTCCCATCTGGTAACGCCTCAAGAGCCGATACGGGGGTCCAGTTGGCTTTCCTTATATATTTTGCATCAACCGAGGGCTCGCATGTTTTAAAAGCCTGCCAGGAGCTTAGGCCAGGATATTGATCGATGCTTTCCACCAGTCCGGCTTTCGCCGGATTAAGGAATAGATAAATTATTCGCTTAATTACATCCTCAAGCTGGGCAACCTTGATGACGCTCGGACGATCTTCCCAGAGCTGCAAGCTCTTTAATTTAGTTAACTTGCGCACAGAGTCAGTAATCTTCTTCTGATACTCCATGTAGAACTTCGTGAGTTTATAAGGGTCTGTCGGAATTACGTGTTGGTGCGAGTGGCTGTTCATCTCCACGAAGTTACAAAGGGTAACCTTATCGTCCCTCTGGGTACGAGCCAGTATGCCAGCTAGGAGCTGGTTAGACGTCTCAGTTGGGGGAAGGGGCAGCCCCTCCCGTGCTCTAGGAACGATCTCATAGAGGGTATTCTCGTATATGATTCTGATTTGTCTGGGCATGCATAAGTGTTCGAACAGGGTACGGGATAGTTGCTTCGGGACAGTGGAAATACGGACCGTGCTGCAATTTTATCTTCGGGGTGGAGCTTGTAATTGTGCAACCGGACAAGTGTGTCCGAGGTACTCAGCCGTCAGATTGAGGTAATCTAGAATGTACCAGCAGAGAAGGGCTACCAGCAGAGAAGGACCAGCAGAGAACTGGCCGCTAATCATTAAAGAGAGAGCTTCGTTTGCTCTTCCAGTAAATGGAAGTACAACTTGATTGATCTGGCCATATGGTGCGCAGTCCTGGGATTAACGTTCATTTTGGATAGAGATCCATATAATTCATCGGTCAGCTTCTCAGAGGCTCGCATCGCAGCTGCAAAACCTTTGAGGGCGTCCATAAATCTCTCCCTTTGACCCGTGTTTACCTGAGGATCGCTCATCAGTGTAATCAAGGCCGGGACAACCGAATCTATATTCTCTTGTTTGTGGGAGATGGCTCTCGAGACTACTCTTAGACAATCTAACGGGTCTGTATGAAGATTCCGACGTAGGGCTGAAACGGCATCCTCTCCACGACGAGGATCCATGAAAGATTCGCAAGAAGCCGCGACCTCTGGTATGAAGGCCCCAGCTTTGGAATAAAATCGCAAGTTGGGTGCTTGAGAGAATTCACTCAGACGAATGAGTTTCGGCAGCCGTAGATCTAAGGCGCCATTCCTGTTGATGACGTACGTCTTTGGAAGCTTTTCCCAATTTACTCCGGGCAAATATGGCTGAGTAGTCTTAGCAAACATCTGTGGTAAATCCCCTGCTTGAAAACGGCTATGCGCGGCACCGCTACTATAACTTTTTCAGCAAAGCTAACAAACCTCCCCAGTGGAGGAGCGCATTTTCCGGGATATCGAGGTAAGGTGCTGGTTATAATCCATAAAACCCGAGGCGTATCATATCCTCTACGCTAAAGCCATTTACAATTCCTCCGGCGCGAGCTCTCTAGCCTGGCTGTAGCGGCCGAATCTTATTAGCTGGCGAGCCGCTATGCGCCTACACCCACGAGACGGATCCTTGCGTGCGCAGAGTCCAGCAATCCGGTCTAGCGTCACCTGAAGATCAGCTATACGCCCCTGCTTCTTTAAGAAAAAAGACTTCATGGCAAGGAATGCCAACGAATCCGGGTTAATCTTTTCGCCCAGCTCATAGTCGGCAGTAAGCTCAGATGCAGCAACAGGGTTATCCTTAATGACCTTATCCTGTTCCATAAATGGATTTAGGCGTTTGTATGTTGGGATCCCGACACGCTCGGCCTCTGTTGCTTGAATGAATACCATGTACCCATCATCAAAGAAGGCTAGCCTCCAATCAGGAGCGGCACTCAAAAATTTATAAATAGGTACAATGTCGCTTTCAGAAGCTGGCAGCGGCAAGATAAATGTACGCATATCATACCGCTCGATATCTCTTTTGATTACCTGCTCGTCGTTTCCGAACTTCATATAGTGCATGAAGCCCTCCTCTCCGTAGACCTCATCGAGTCGAGCACTGTCGATATAGACTTTGTAGTTGGGGTACATTCGGTAGAGAAAGTAGGAGCCAGATCCGTAGTCGGAGAATATGTTGCCGGCAACTTTCGCTTGCAAGAGCATCTCTGTTGGTTTCTCTGGGAACTTCCTCTTGTCTATCCCAAGCGCGAAGCGACGGTCGACGTCGCCGTTAGAATATCCGAAGGTTAAAACTTTAATCCCGGTTCCGATAGTAAGACCAACAACAGCTAGCGCGACCAGAGTTTGGCGACGTCTTAAAAGTTTAATCAATCCTGATTGGCTCGTGTTCCAGATATGCTCACCAGTGCAAACAAGGAGTGATAGGAAGCTCATGTAAAAAAGTGGGATGTGACGAGCAGACCCACACGACAATAGGCACAGGGCAAGAGATATTGGAATTATCGGAATGGCCGACCTTACTCCTGAGGCGAAGAGAAAATTAAATCCGAGCGTAACAGCGAACAGGATCAGCGCCCCATAAAACCACCACGCTAAGTGTTGTGATGTAATTGTGGGATGAAATGGAGAGAACCACTCAAAGATGTTTGTACGTGAGGGATGGCTAGCAAAGAGTTCCTCTGCAAACTTCAGATAGCTTCTTATACCCCCAGGGCAAACCATGTTGGCTATAATTATCCCGATCATGACAGTCGTGGCGAATTTATCAAATCGACGTTCTTTAAGTGTATCGCGCAGCCACCATATTCCAACTAGAAAAACCCCGAGGATTGCGCTTGGATGGGAGTTAATCCAGAGGACCTGAATCGGTAGCATCCAGAGGATTGCGCGCCTTTTTGAGGAGGTTATCAATAGGAGCGTGATGCTCAGGAAAAGATAAGCAAAAACATACATACGGGTTTGAAACCAGTAGCATGAAGCCAGTATGGCGAGTGTTGTAACCGAGAAGGTAAGAAGTGGTAGGTCAGTTCTTCTTGACCAGCCCAAATAGAGGATTGAGTAGGTAGTCGCGAGTACGAGGATACAGAATATCTGAATCGCCTCTAGGCCTCCTAGCGAATGCACTCCATAAAAAACAAGGGATGGTAATGGGCCGTTCAGAGCCCACTTGTGCGGACCTGTAAATGAGAAGGGATCGTCGGTCGGGATCTCTTTGTGACGCCAAAGGTATTCACCAGTGACTATGTTCGCGAAGATGTCCTCGGATTCAATCGGAAAGATGCCGGTTATGAAACAAAGGGCGAAGATGAGCGCTACGTGAACGAATGGATGGGTTAGAAGGATATAGAGGCGTCCGGTCTTGGGAGCTTCGGCCACGACGGCATCCTGAGGGCTAATCTCAGCGGTGCCCCTTGCATCACTTAAATTATCATTGACTATCTTTTCAGCTTTGCGTTCCCGTTTTAATCGAGCGTTCTTTCCCATACGCGAGATAGGATAAACGGCCGCCGTCATTGGGGAAAGGTAAAAAGCTAAGGCAGCGCAAACGAGTCATCCGAAGGATCGTATGCCGGAGATTTAGGTTGTACATCTGAAGTTTGTTTTGGCTTGGCGTTAGTTTTGGGGCGGGTTCGAGTCCTGTCGTACCTAGCAGTCGCCTCTGGTAGTAGCGCCTGGAGAGCCTCTAGCCTCTCTTCGCTACTTGGGTGAGAGGAGAGAAAGGTGAGCGGCAGCCCAGTATTCGCAGAACTATAAGACATCTTCGTCCAGAACGAGAGAGCTTGACGGGGGTCGAATCCAGCGTCCGCCATCAGGAAGAACCCGATGTGGTCAGCCTCCATCTCAAGCCGTTGGGACTCTGGATTGACCGCGATGGCTTTAATCGCCTCTGAAACAACTACCGCAGCTAGTTGGGCCAGTGCGCTGAACTCAGGTTGCATCGCCACAACCTGGCCCGCTATGTTGCCACTGACCTTCGCCATAATCTCGCTTGCCTCTTCGGCGGGAGTAGCCTTGGTATGATTAGCTAATAGGTGTCCGATCTCGTGAGCCAATACGGTGGCTAGCTCGCCATTGTTCCCGGCAAGATTGAGCATCCCGGTCCACACGAAAACGTAATTCCCTCTGGTGGCAGCGGCGTTTACGACATCGTCCCCCTGAAGAACGAATACGTTCCAAGGATGGAGATCGGCCTTGGCAGCCCGCGCCAATCGGCTTACAAGATTGCGCACTCGCTCAATCGATGCGTCATCCCTAGAGAGGGGGTAGCGGGCAGTTATTTGTGAAAGAACGTTGTGTCCGTACGCCTCGTCTTCGGCGGAGACATACGACTCCTGCGGAATAAATCCTGGAGTAACCGCGACTCGTCCAGAGGAGCATCCAGACAGCACGGTACTTGAGGCCAAGCAAAGTGTAGTTAGAAACCTTAATACGACCCTCTGAAAGCCTCCGAGTATCTCCTTCTTCCTCACAGTTATAGATCCTGTAAAGCCGAATTTTCAATCTGCTGTTTAGTGGAGTCGTTGCAACCATTTAGCACTGTTAATAGCATGGGGACGCAAGTTGCTGTAGCGATTGCCTCTTTTACCAAAAAACCAGTATAGTGAAGTCTTGTAAACATAGTTAAGTAAGTTACTTATCTTTAAACCTGTCAAAGTTAGCCCCCTACGAAGGGCGATTAGACGAGGCCAAGTCTTGATATCTATTAGAGGTATATAATCCGTGGTTTATTCAAATGATAGCGGTTCTGAGCGCCATATTCCAGCGAACTTTTCATGTGTGTACTCCGCGGAGGAGATAGCCAAAAGGGTAGTAGAGTTAGGTCGTGATATTAGCAGTTGGTGTGAGGGAGTTTGGCGAGAGTCTCACACAGACGTTCTCGTCTTGCCGGTTCTGAGAGGCGGAATCTATTTCTTCGCTGATATCGTTCGGCAGCTTAGGACGTCAGTCGAGGTAGCGCCAATAAAGGCTTCGGCTTATGAAGTTGGAAACAACGGTGTCCAGGCAGACAAGGTTGATTTAAAATTATCCGACCTCGCGGTCAAAGGCCGGGCTGTGCTGGTTCTCGACGATGTCTGCGATTCTGGAAGGACCCTTGAGGCTCTTGAGTCGGCGCTGACTGCGATGGGAGCCCGGGAGGTGAGAACTGCGGTGTTAATCAGGAGGCTGTTAGATAAGCCGAGCTTTGTGCCGTGTTGGGTCGGTTTTCAATATTCAGGCCCAGAGTGGTTTGTTGGATGTGGAATGGATGATAACGAGCGTTGGAGCAATCTTCCTGCTGTTTATGTTATCAAAAAAGAGTCCTAACCGATGAAGTCAAGCACGGCCGACTCAAATCCTATCCAGGAGGCGTTTCCAAGCCAATCCGGAGTGGATTACGTGGTAGACATAGTGAACCTCTCTAAGAGCTTCAAGAGAAGAACTAGGGGGCGTTCTAGCTACACAACGGTCAAGTCGGCGTTGTTATCTCGTCTTATCGGAGGCTCTCATAAATCTTCTCCAGAGTCGGTAACCCACGCTATTCGCGATCTCACTATGCGGATCCCGAAAGGAAGCTCGGTAGGATTAATCGGACGCAACGGTTCTGGAAAGTCAACTTTCCTCAAGTTAATTACCGGCATCTATAAACCTTCCAGTGGCTCTATCTCAGTCTCAGGGCGCGTTGCCGCTTTAATCGAGCTAGGAGCGGGCTTTCATCCGGATTTCACGGGTCGCGAGAATCTTATGCTGGCTGGTGTCATGCATGGATTGTCCCGTGAGCAGGTCGAGGAGCGATTCGATGAGATCGTGGACTTTGCCGAGCTTAGGGATGTTATAGACGATCCGGTCCGTACCTTTTCGTCGGGGATGTTTATGCGGCTTGGATTCAGCGTGGCTGTGCACACCGATCCAGATATCCTCCTAGTTGATGAGGTGTTGGCAGTAGGTGACGCTGGGTTCGTAGCGAAGTGTAAAGACCGGATCGCTGAGCTAAGGAAGCAGGGCAAGACCCTAATTCTCGTGACGCACGATCTCGAAGCCGTTGAACGGTGGTGTGACGAAGCGATCTGGCTTCATCAGGGCGAGGTAAAAGACAGGGGATATCCTAGGCGGGTTATCGACTCGTACCGACAATTCGTTGAGAAGGGAGAAGAGGAATCTATTTTACGAGCAGAGACCGCGGAGGTAGAAGCTGTTGTATCTCAATCAGCTCAATTGGAATCCGCGCGTTGGGGCAGTCGCGAAGTCGAGATTACGAGAGTGGATGTGCTCGGGGACAACTGCGAGGAGAAACGAGTTTATCATCCAAACGATTCGATACGATTTAGAATATCTTATCGTGTGAATACTGAGAGCAATGATCTTGTTTTTGGAGTCGGAATTCACCGGGCTGATGGTCTTAACATTTTTGGAAGCAACACAGAGATCGACCGGGTTGTTCTTCCAGCTTTAGGCTCAACGGGAGAGATTGAGTGCCAGATTGATCGCTTAGGATTACTAGACGGCAGTTACGTTATAGATGTAGCTGCTCACCGCTCGGATGGTTACCCGTACGATTATCACAAGTCAGCACTCCATTTTTCGATCCGCTCAGAGGCTAGGGTTGTCGGTGTAATCTCTCCCGTGCGTCAGTGGTATTATAATGGAAAGGAGGTAGGTCGATGCGGGTAATACTCCTTGAGCTCTGGCGCGCGAGAACTCTGATTGACGCTTTGGTAAGGCGACACATCGCGACCCGTTACAGGGGGTCGTTGCTTGGATTTCTATGGTCCTTTCTTAATCCTCTTTGTCTAATGGCGGTCTATACCTTGGTATTTAGCACCTACATGCGGGTAGGCGGTGGTCAGCACTATCATCTAATGGTTTTCGCTGGGTTGCTTCCATGGATCTGGTCGACCTCTGCTCTGCATGAGGGAACCTCATCATTGGTCAGTAGCGGGCACTTAATCACTAAGTCGATGTTCCCAGCGCACGTCTTGCCATGCGTTACTGTTTTGGCGTCGATGATCCACTTCATCCTCGCACTACCGATATTGATTGTGTTTATGTATTTTGCGGGGGTAGCGGTAACAACGTCATGGCTGCTTTTGCCTGTTGTTATTTTCATTCATGGGATGCTCTTGTTGGGAGCGGTGCTAGGGCTCAGCGCGCTGAATGTATTCTATCGTGATGTGCAGCATCTCCTTGGAAATATTCTGACATTCGTTTTTTTTCTCTGTCCAGTTGTTTATCCGCGCACTAATATCCCAGAACGAGCTAGGTTTTGGATCGAGTTGAACCCTCTGGCGCTCGTTACCGAGTTTTATCAGATGATACTAGTTGAAGGTGTTTTGCCATCTCTTGGACAGTTGGCGTATTTCGCATTGACTGCCGTAGTTTTCTTAGCTCTAGGGGTAATGATCCATCAACGGAATAGAGAGCAGTTCGCGGAGGCTCTGTAAAGCACAATGAAGAGAGCGATCCACCAGTTGGTCCATACTTTAAGTTACGGGGACGCGATATCGACCGAGGTGTTGGCGTTGCAGAGGGTGCTCCGTGAGTTGGGATTCTCAAGTGAAATTTTTGCGATTCATGAGCATCCACTATTAAAGGGACGCTCGATTCCGTACTCCAAGCTAGACGCGGAAGCCTCTGGAGATCTGATACTCCATTATTCGCTGGGTTCTCCTCTAAATGACATCTATAAAGGCTGGTCGCGCGGGCGTCGTACCATAGTGTATCACAATATTACCCCAGCAAAGTGGTACCGCTCCATAAACAAGAGGGTAGCGGATGACATTGAGGTTGGGTTGCGAGATCTTCCTGGACTATGCCAGGTTTCAGACGCTATCTGGGCGGATTCCGAATATAACGCTCGAGAGATCCGAGAGCTTGGATTTGAGGTCGATGTACTAGAGTTATTAGTTGACCCAGCACGGTGGGATCCGCCACGAAATGAGGGGATCTACACGTCAGTCAGTGCGTCGCCGGGAATTCAGGTCTTACACGTCGGGCGACTGGCACCCAATAAGAGGGTAGAGGATATAATCAAATCGTTTTACTTCTTAGTTAAGTACATAGACAAAGAGGCGCGCCTGAGGCTCGTTGGTATTGATACCGACACAGAGCTATATTCCTTTTCTTTGCGAGAGTTGGCGAATTACTTAGGGATTGGTTACGCAGTTGAGTTCGTCGGCCCGCTGTCAGATGGTGAGGTTCGCGCCATGTACGAGGCAAGCGATGTTTACCTCTGTATGAGTGAACATGAGGGGTTCTGCCTCCCGATTATCGAGGCGATGCATTTTGGATTGCCTGTATTGGCTTATGCGGCAGGTGCTGTGCCGGACACTATGGGTGATGGTGGTATACTAGTAAGCGAGAAAAGGCACGCAGAGATCGCGGCGCTGATTGCAAAATTGGCATCTCCTGGGGAGCTGCGAGAACAGGTGATACGCAGGGGCCGGGAGAGGGTCAAGATATTTAGTTATGAAAATTTCTCGAACAGAGCCAAGGAATTGATCGGGGCTGATAAGACCAAGCAAAACTTGGTAGAGGGGATATGATAAGAGTTGGTTTTGACACAAGTGCGCTAGATCCTAGGTTCAAGTCCCATGCGCAGCGAGGAATCGGGCGGTATGTGGGGCACCTGGCTGACTATCTACGGGAACAAGCGCCTAACGACCTCGAGCTAAAGTGGTTTGATCACGAGAACCTGATTCGCTCTGGTGTCGCGACTAAACTAATTGATCTGTTGCCAGTTGCTAGAACTACACTTAGGCAACAGCTTCTGTATCCACTTAAATTGAACAGCGGAGTTTTAAGAGGAGCTGATTTCGTGCATTTCCCAGCACACATGGATGGACCAGCCTGGAGCGCCAAGCCTTACATACTCACCGTGCACGATCTGATCCCGATGATTCTTGAGAAGCTCTACCGGGCTAATAGACCAAATTGGCGCTATGAGTTCGCGCGCTGGCTTGAGAGAACCTCGATAAAGAACGCAACTATGTTGCTAGCGGTGAGTGAAACTACAGCTCGTGATGTTGTCCGGCTATTAGGGATTCCACGAGAACGGATCGTGGTTACACCAAACGGAGTGGAGAGTTCGTTCTTTGATCTCTATAGAGTTCGCAGGGAGCTATCTGCCGAAGCCCGAATTGAACTGCGTGATCGGTTGAATATTCCGCGTGAGCGCCCGATCCTTTTTTATGTAGGTGGGCACGACGAGCGAAAGAATATCCCAATGGTAGTTGAGATAGCTAGAGAGGCGATCTCTGAGAGAGCTGAGAGGGGGTTGTCCGAACCGGTTCTTGTTCTAGCCGGCAAGGTGAACTCAGAGAGGGAGCGTGAGACTCTTAATACTGCTCTTCGTGATTTCGCGATGGCCGCTGATACTGTGGACCTCGGGTTTGTATCTGAAGATGACCTGCGAGCGCTTTACGCAGAAAGCGCGGTTTTTCTCTTCCCAAGTTTGTATGAAGGGTTCGGTTTGCCTGTATTGGAAGCAATGGCTGCAGGCGTGCCAGTAGTTAGTTCTGATAGGGGCGCGCTGCCTGAGGTTATGGGGCGCGGCGGTATATCGTTTGACCCAGATGACGCGATAGCTGGATGCCGGGGAGTCCTAGATATTCTCAGCAATCCCGATTTCGCCGGCCGCCTCTCGTGTGACGGCCATGCGCGCGCGGCAGAGTTTACCTGGGAGAGGACGGGCAAGTTAACCCTTGAGGCTTATAGATACGCTAATGAACTTTTAAGTGCCCGGTCAGTTTCAAAGCACGAGAAAGACAGCACCAAGCAGGCCAGCGGCGAGACCCAGCTCTCTTCGGCTGGAAACGCTGAGGTGTAATAACTTTATGGGGGCTCTTCTTAGAAATAATCGGGTTACCTCTGATGGCTTTATATTCGCCTCTGACCCTGAGCGATCTCCTCAAACTAGCATTCGTGATCTACTGGTTTTAGCCGCTGTAGTGTTGGTGGGCTTAGCTTTTCGGCTCGACTTCATGAAGGCTACAGGGTTCACCATTGATGGGGATGAAGCGATCGTTGGATTAATGGGGTTAGATATCCTGGATGGTCGGGGTATTCCTGTTTTCTATTATGGCCAGCACTACATGGGATCACTTGAGGCCATTATGGCGAGCGGGTTCTTTGCCATATTTGGAGCAAGTCCGTTTACCTTGCAACTTGTTCCGCTTGTTTGGTCGCTAGCGCTAATTGTTGTCGCCTACATTCTCGGAATATTAATGTCGAGCGGGAGGGCTGGTCTTATAGCTGCGGCATTGACTGCGGTTGCACCGCCTGCGCTTCTAGTTTGGAGCAGTAAGGCTCGTGGTGGCTTTATTGAGGTAGTCGTTATCGGGGCGGTAGCGCTCTGTCTAACGATAAAGTGGCTAAGATCTGACCCTGGACAACTTCGCTATCCCGTTCTGATTGGGCTGGCGCTAGGACTAGGCTGGTGGGTAAATAATCAGATTATCTATTTTATCCTGCCGATAGCTATCTTTGGACTGGCACAACTAATTACTTTTTTTACGTCAAAGAGTAGCAGGAACGACTGGGCAGGAGTAAAATTTAGACAGGCCGTACGAATAGTTTTCTTCGGTGCTCTAGCGTTTCTGATAGGTGGACTGCCGTATTGGCTGTACAATCTTAGGCACGGATTCCCGTCAGCTGGGATGTTTAAAGCAGCTTCGTGGCAAGAGTTCTGGGAGCACTTGGAGGGGCTGCGAATGACGGCGTTACCGGCGATTGTTGGAGCGCAACGTTTTTGGCAGCGTTTGCCGGTATTCCCTTACAGTCGTCATATCGCTCTTCTGTTGTACGTTTTCCCGATCGCTCTTCTGGTCTTAGCCAGGTGGAGACAGTGGCTTGGCTTGTTGGTGGCTCGAGTTGACCGCAAATGTCCCGCCGAGCTGCTTGTTTTGTTCTGTTTATCTTGCTGCTTTGTTTTTAGCCTTAGCTCTTTCGGATGGTTAGTTCAGGCGCCTAGGTATCTTCTTCCTTTTTATGTCGGGTTGTATCCACTAATCGGGATCTGTTGTGACGCTCTCTGGAAGAGGTCCAGAGCTCTCGGCGGTCTATATCTAGCGGCGTTGCTCTGTTTTCAAGTGGCATCTTCGTATGTTGGGGGAAGAGGCATAAGCGGAGAGCCTGTTGTGTACGG